>OQWM01000014.1_pt1 | contig 74474 bp, 50 predicted proteins | sample 1691531 | NCBI WGS metagenome assembly OQWM01 (sample SAMN03418257, study PRJEB22391) | human gut metagenome | biome: human-gut; feature: organic feature; material: feces | host: Homo sapiens | place: Tanzania | collected 2013-01
CCACTGCAAAGTGTCCACGCACTTCTCCCTCCCCTCTCCTCCCTATTCCCTACTTTTGCAAGCCCACTGCAAAGTGTCCACGCACTTCTCCCTCCCCTCTCCTCCCTATTCCCTACTTTTGCAAGCCCACTGCAAAGTGTCCACGCACTTCTCCCTCCCCTCTCCTCCCTATTCCCTACTTTTGCAAGCCCACTGCAAAGTGTCCACGCACTTCTCCCTCCCCTCTCCTCCCTATTCCCTACTTTTGCAAGCCCACTGCAAAGTGTCCACGCACTTCTCCCTCCCCTCTCCTCCCTATTCCCTACTTATCAAGGCTCGCCCGAGCGCGCCATCCACGCACTCCCCTCTCCCCTCTCCTCCCTATTCCCTACTTATTTTACTGTTATTCGATTGAAATATCCATTTTTATTATATATTGTAAAAGATTTTTCGTTTTTTTCGCGGGTGGATTGTGCCCAAAATTGGGCATTTGTCTTATAACATTCTGCCACTGCGCGAGTTGTATTTGAATTTGTCTTGATTCTGTATCATAAATTGCCCTGGACACCATTCCACTTGAAGGAGGTAGATCGCATGACAAAACGCGTCCACACGTTGAGTTCACTGATTCTGGCAGGCGTTTTCCTGCTGGGATTTCTGGTGCCGCTTTCGGCCGAAGAGGTCGTAGTGACCGTTGAGGCCGAGGCTCCGGCCGTCGAGGCGAGCGAGGTTGCCGCCCCTGGGGAGCCTGCTCCTGCCGCCGTGGTGGAGGTAGTTCCTGTCGAGGAGCCTGCTCCTGCGCCGGCCGTTGAGGTCGAGGCCGCGTCCGAGAAGGTCGCCCAGCCGATGACCGCCCCCTGGAGCAAGAAGATGGTGGAGGCAGACGAGGCGAACCATGCGAGAACCTCCCGCGACGCCATCAATGCCGACAATGTCGAACGTGAGAAACTGGAAGTCGCCTCAGGTTCCTACAGGTTCTTCGTTCCGATGGTCACTGGCGACAAGGAGAAGGTGGAGAAGCTCCAGGTCTGGAGAGACTGGGCCGACTACATCACATTCAACGAAGTCACCGGGGACGAGATCAGCGCCTTCCGCGAAAAGCTGCTGAAGACCCTCCAGGAGACAGGATACGTCTTCGCGTCCGTCGAATTCCCGACCGCCCCCTGGGGCCAGGGCTTCTTCGTCGCGCTGGTGGACTGCGGTCCCCTGGGCGACATAACCGTCCGCAACGAGGGTCGTTTCTACAGCCAGCGCCAGATTATCAACAAGCTCTCCAACCGCGACGACCGTTTCAACTATGCGGACGTGCGCAACCGCCTGGCGGATTTGAACAATGGCGGCGACATCAAGCTTGACACCACCCTGAAGCCCGTCCGCCGCAACGGCCGCATCTATGTGGATGCCGAAGTCGAATACGAGGACGCGCTGCCGATCCACGGCTCCATCGAGCTCTCCAACACCACCAGCCGCGAGGCCGACTCCGACGTCCGCGTCCGCGCAACCTTGCAGCACAGCAATCTCACCCGCCACGATGACGTCCTCACCCTGGGCTACATCACCGACGGCGACCTTTTCGACTCCACCAACGCGGTCTTCGGCAGCTACCAGCTCCCCCTGAGCGACCTGTGGACCCTCGGAATCACCGGCAGCTGGACCGACTCCGGCTATGACAACGTTATTCCGGACGCCGACATCTCCGGCCGTGGCTACACCTTCTCCCTCCAGCTCGAGCGCGAACTCTACGCGGACGCATTCAAGCGCTGGACTGCGACCGCCGGCTGGAAGCTTGCCCGGACCAAGAACCGCCTGAATGTCTTCGGCACCGACCTGGACCTCACCACCGCGGTGGTCTCGATGCCCTACCTGACCATCGGCTACTCCAGCCTGGTCTACGACTCCCTCAACGGACGCAACTTCGCGACCCTGACATTCACGGGCAACCGCGCCGGAAAGCTGGGCTCCAGCGACCGCTCCACCTTCATCGAGGAAAGCTGGGAGGCGGACGGCACGTTCTTCCAGGCGAGGCTGGCCGCGGCGCGTGTCCAGAGGCTCTTCGACGGCGAAGACCATCCTGGACGCTGGACTCTCTTCGCACGGGCGCAGGCAGTCTACAGCGACGACACCCTCCCCAACTCCTGCCGCGAATACCTCGGCGGCTATGACAGCATCCGAGGCTACCGCGAGTCCGAGGTGGCCGGCGACAGCTTCTTCTCCGCAACCGTGGAGTTGCGCACCCCGCTCCTCGAAAACTGCCTGCCAGGACTGAAGCAGACGGACGAGGAGCTGGCCGAAGACCCCAACTCTTGGAAGCTCCACCGCATCCAGGGAGTCATCTTCGCGGACTACGGATTCATTTCCAGCCAGAACTACCAGAACGACGGATCCAGCGGCCGCAACGACGGCCAGTCGCTCCTCTCCGTGGGCGTGGGCGTCCGTCTCGGCATCACGAAGTATGCGCAGGCGGCGGCGGACTACGGCCTGGCGCTCATCAAGCACGCGTCGGAGGACACTCCCCAGAACGGGCGTTTCCACCTTTCGCTCCAGATGCAGTTCTAAGGCAAAGGAGGCACGGTTTATCAGAACAAACCAAGAATCGAGGGGATAAAAGCCATGAATAATACAAGTCATACTAATATCGGACGTTCCCGACTTTCCATTCCGCTGAAGGCTCTTTCGGCCTTCCTGGCGGCCGTGATGTTCTTCTGGCCAGTGGCGCCCGTCATGGGCCGCAACCTGCCTTCGGGCTGGAATGTGGTGAAGGGGCAGGTGACGGTCACCGTCAACGGCAAGACCATGACCGTCGACCAGGCCACCGCAAAGGCAATCGTGAACTGGGACTCCTTTGACGTTGGCAAAGGATACACCGTCGACATCAACCAGATTTCCACCAAGGCGGCCATGCTGGCGCGTGTCGTCGGCGCAAATGCCTCCGAAATCCTGGGATCCCTGAAGGCGACAGGCGGGCTCTACCTGGTGAACCCCAACGGAATCCTCTTCGGTTCCGGAGCGGTCATCGACGTCAACCGCCTCATTGCATCCACCTACGACATCAGCAATGACGACTTCTGGAGCGGCAACCTCAAGTTCCAGGGCGACTCGGGCGCAAGCGTCGTCAACCGCGCCACCATCAATGCGGAGTCGGCCGCCCTCATCGGCAAGAACGTCGAAAACTACGGCACCATCAACGCCAGCCAGGCTGCCCTGGTCGGCGCGGCGGGCCCCGTCAAGCTCGACAACTTCGGCAACGGCGCAAATCTCTCAATCGACTTCTCCGGACTGACTGGCGCCCACGACACCAAGGTGGTCAATGAAGGCACCATCAACGCCGCGGGCGGCGAGGCAATCCTGACCGCGGAAGCGGGAAAGGGACTCGTGGAAGCCCACAACGGAACTGTCGTCGCCTCCTCCGCGGAATTCTCCGGCAAGAACTCCGCCCCCTCGAACCTGGGCAACCTTACCGCTGATAGAATCCTCCTGGATCCAGAGGGCTCAATCGTCATCGGATCGCTCCAGGCAGGCGGATACAAGGGCAAAGACGGAACCAAGTACGCAGAGTACCATCCCAAAGCAGGAGGCGAAATCCCCCCGACCTTCGATGCCCCGTACAGCTCCAGCTCCAATGCCGAATGCACGACTTCAAACATGACAGTGTATGACAAGGATGGAAACGGCTGGACATATACGTATTCCACAGAGGATGTAACTGATCCTTTGACTGGAGCCACCCGCGTCCAGTACAACTACGGGACACCCGTCTGCACATACTACAATTCGAAGTATCTTTCGGGTCATCTTCAGACAGCCAACTGGGGCTTCTCCTACACGTCAGGCGGCGGCTGGGCAGGCGACGTCACATTCACAAGGGGTGAGGGTGAAAATCTGGAACAAATCATGATTGGCGGCACCTTCGGGCTGAGTCTCGAGGCCGAGCGGAATCTGGGCCTTCTGGATTACGTCCACTTCAACAATCCGAATGACATCAAGCTCCAGGGCAGCAACCTGGTAATCGGGGACTTTGCCAGTGTCGAGGCGCTGGGGAATGTCTCGATCATTGCGAACACGGCTCTGGCAAATACCGGCCGGCTTGACATCACCACCCCCAAGCGTGTGGAGCTCTTCATCAATGGAGGCGAGTCCGCATTCGGCATCCTGAATATCACCTCCTTCGAGGACGATATCTTCCTGCGCACCTCCAACCTGAATGTGGCCGAAAAGCTTGCGCTGAATGCCAAGCACGATATCTACGCCACAGGCGAGGACATGAAGGCGGGCAACATCAACTTCACCACCAATGCCGGCGATGTGACCATTGTCGGAACCCTTGCCGCAACCGACACCAGCCTGCTCGTCTTCGCCGGCAGGGATGTGAGGATTGACAGGGAGCTCGTCTCTGCCGAGACCCTGGTCAACATCAGGGGCGGTAGGGATGTCTACGCCACGGGAGACATCACCTCGAATACCAGCGATGTCATCGTTAATGCTGGCCGTAACGCAACTCTCGCGAAGCTCGCTTCCCATGCTGGCGACGTGACCGTCACCGCAAAGGACAATGCGACACTCAATGGCGCTGTCAGCGCGAATGGCGTCGAAGTCACCGCCGCCGAGGGCGATGTGGTTGTCAATGGCGCTGTTGAAGGCTCCACTGTTGCCATCGAGGCGACGGCCGGCAATGTCAAGGCCACCTCCGACATCGCAGCCACGGTAACTGACGTGAAGATCAAGGCGGGTCGTGATGCCGAGCTTGCCAAGCTCACAGCGAATGGGCTTGGTGTCGTGGATGTCGTGGCAAAGAACAACGCCACCCTCAATGGGGAAGCCAGCGCGACAATGGTTTCCGTGAAAGCCCAGGAGGGTGACGTCGTTGCCAACGAGGCCATCACCGCCACTCACACACTCGAACTCCGTGCTGGCAGGGATGCGACGGTCAACGGCCCCCTCGAAGCCAGCGTTGCGATTGTGGAAGCGAAGAACAACGCCCTCATCGACGGCGCTGTCAGCGCCAATGCTGTTGCAATCACCGCCACCGAGGGCGACCTGGTTGTCAAGGGCGCGGTTGCGGCTAACGACGGAAGTGGCAAGTTTGTTGCCGGCCAGGATGTGAAGATTGTCAAGGACGGCAATGTCACCGCCAAGGGCGACCTGACCGTCGAGGCCGGGCGTGACATCACTTCCGAGAGCGACATCGCCTCCACCGAAGGAAAGGTTGCCCTCGATGCGAAGAATGCGATTTCCGTCGAGGGCGAGGTCAGTGCCGCCGAGAATGTGGACCTCATGGCCACCGATGGCAATGTCAAGGTCACCAAGGCCATCACCTCTACGGATGAGAGTGTGACCATCCAGGCTGGGCATGATGTGGATGTGAAGGACGTGTCCGCCGGCAGGGCGCTGGCCATCAACGCCGGCCAGGATGTCGACACCGGCGCCCTTACTGCCGGGAATGGTACGCTCCTTGTCGCCGCGGCCCGCAATATCACCGTCGGCGACATCTCCGCCACCTCCGATGATGTCCCTTCAGTCGTGCTCATCAACAGTGAGAACGGCTCCGTCCGGACTGAGGGAATCAATGTCGGAGGCAATGCCTACGTCACCGGCAAGGGCGATGTCACCACGAATGGCGCCATCAATGCAGACAGAAGCGTTGTGATTGGCTCTTTTGAAGGCAACGTCGAAGTCAAGGGCGCCACAGGTAAGGATGTCACCATCAAGGCCGTGACTGGCAACGTGGTTGCGGACAATGTCACCGCGAATGGGGCTGATGGCACGGATCCCGCGCTCAGGATCACTGCGGGCAGGGATATCGAGGCCGGCTCTCTTGAGGCCGCCGATGGAACCGTCAGTGTCGAGGCGAAGAACAACGCCCTCATCGACGGCGATGTCAGCGCGAATACTGTTGCAATCACCGCCATCGAGGGCGAACTGGTTGTCAAGGCTCCCGTCACTTCCACAGTCGAAGGTGTCACCCTGGCCGCCGGCCAGGATGCGCAGCTTGCCGGAACGGTCACCGCGGAGAAGGACGCAACCATCACCGCCGGCCGTGACATCGCCGCCACTGCCGACATCACCTCGAACAACGGCAACATCGCCGCCGCTGCGGGCCGTGACGCGTCCTTCGCGAAGCTCATCGCCGAAAATGGCGAAGTGACCGTCAATGCGAAGAACAGCGCGACCCTCGGCGCCATCACCACCCAGAATGTCAATGTCTTTGCAACCGACGGCGACATCACCCTGACAGAGGATCTGACGGCGAAGGGAATCAACCTGGCTGCCAACAGCGGCAATGTCACCACCGAGGCTCTCACCGCCACCGAGACCGACATCAGTGTCAACGCAGGCGTCGACGCCACGCTTGGCGACCTCGAGGCGGAAGGCATGGTGCTGGTCACTGCGAAGAACAACGCCACCCTCAATGGGACGGCCACCGGACTTGCCGTCAGTGTCACCGCCACCGAGGGCAACCTGAAGGCCACTGGCGACGTCAAGTCCACCGGCGGGGCGTTGATCCTCACGGCAGGCCAGGATGTCTTCGCCGCGGGTCTGGAGTCCGAGCTCGGCAATGTGAAGGTCACTGCGGGCCGTGACGCCGCCATCGCCGGCGAGACCAAGGGCCGTGAGGCTGCTGAAATCGCTGCGGGCCGTGACGCCACGACTGGTGCCATCACCGCTGACGAAGACGCGGTCATGGTCACTGCGAAGAACAACGCCACTGTCAAGGGCGCCATCAATGGCAAGGGCGTCATGGTCGCAGCCGCCGAGGGCGATGCCAATACGGGCAACATCGACGCCAAGTCTGGACATGCGACCGTCACGGCGGGGCAGGATGCCACGATCGGTGACGTCACCGCTGGCGGCAATGCCGAAATCGTTGCGAAGCGTGACGCCACGACTGGCGCCATCACCGCTGCCGATGGGTCCGTCACAGTTGTCACGAAGAACAACGCCACCATTGACGGCGCCATCAATGGCCGCGTTGTCATAGTCGAGGCCATCGAGGGCGATGTTTCTCTGAAAGGGGATGCCACCGCCTCTGCCGGATACCTGTTCGTGAGGGCTGGCCAGGATGCCAAGGTCGCCGCTGACGCGACCTTGAAGTCCGAAACCAGCTATGTCTCGGTTGTAGCCGGCAGGGATGCCCTCGTCGAGGGTGCTCTCGAGGCTGAGGATTCTGCCGAGGTCATTGCAGTCCGTGACGCCACGACCGGCAACCTCACGGCCGGCGACTCTGTCCGGATCATCGCGAAGAACAACGCCACCGCCAACGGCGACATCAACGCCTCCGACGCCATCATCAGGGCCGAGGAGGGTGACGCGTCCGTAAACGCCAATGTCACGACCACCAGCGGAGATCTGATCCTGTATGCTGGCCACAATGTCAAGGTGGCCAAGGACATGCATCTGGATTCCGCCACGAACGTCGAGTTCAAAGCCGGCAAGGACGCCATCCTGGATGGCGACATCACTGCCGAGGGCGGCACCGCCACCATTACGGCGACGAGTGACGTGGAGGCCAATGGCAGCGTCTTCGCCGCCGATGATGTCACCATCAATGCGGGCCGCAATCTCGCCGTGAGGCGCGGTGTGACCAGCGAGACGGGCGCCATCAAGATGGACGCCGCAACTGGCGACATGAACATCAACGCACCGAACGGCGTCACCGCCGCGAAGGAGATCACGCTTGAGGCCGGCATCGGCAACATCAACATCGAGGGCGACAGCACCATCAAGGGCACGGATGTCACCATCCATACTGCCACGGGCAATGTCACCTCCGGCAAGAACACCACTGTCGAGGCCACCACGGACAACATCCTTGTTGACGCATCGCTGCGCGCCGACATGCTCGGCACCCTCAAGGCCGAAAACGGGTCCGTCACCGTCAAGGCCGGCCTTGGCGCGACCGCCGGCACTGTCATTGCCAAGGATGCCAACATCGAGGCCAATACGGGCGACATCATCCTGGAGGAGGATGTGACTGCGGGCGACATCAGTCTGGATGCCAAGCGCGGCTACGTCATCACCAAGTCCCTCACCGCCACCGATGACAGCATCACCGTCAACGCCGGCATCGACGCGACGCTCAACGGCAACCTCACCGCCGAAAACGGCGACGTGTCCGTCACCGCGAAGAACAACGCCGCCATCACCGGCACCGTCACCGCAAACGAGGTCACCCTCACCGCCACCGAAGGCGACCTGACTGTCGGAAACGACATCACCGCCAACGGCAGGATGGCCACACTGGCCGCTGGCGGTGATGTCGCGGTCGCCGGCGGCATCAAGGCACCCGCGGGCGGTGTCGATGTTGTCGCGGGCAGGAATGCCTCCATCAACGGCGCCATTGACGCCGCACTCAGCGCCGACGTCACCGCGAAGAACAACGCCACTGTCGACGCCGTCAAGGGCTCCCATGTCACCCTCACCGCCACCGACGGCACCCTTGTCGTCAACGGCGATGTCACCGCCACCGATGGCGACGCCGGCTTGACTGCGGGCCATGACGTCGAAGTCGCCGCTGGCACGACCCTGTCCGCCGCCATGGATGTCAATGTCAAGGCCGGCAGGGATGCCGCCATCGAGGGCGCCATTGCCGCCACTGTCAACGCCAGAGTCAACGCCGGGCATGACGCCAAGGTCGGCGCCATCACTGCCGAGCAGGGCGATGCCATCGTGGACGCCGGTTCCAACATCGAGATGAACGGCGACGTGTCTGCCAACAACATCTACGCCTTCGCCAAGGATGAGAGCCTGGTCAGCAACGGCGTCCTTGCCGCCAATGGCGAGGTCATCCTCAACGCCGGCACATACATGCGCCTCAACAACGATGTCAAGGGCGTCCGCGTCGGAGCCGTCTCGATTGACAACATGTTCGTTGACGGCAACATCGAGGCCACCGGCGCCGACATCTTCCTGATGTCCAACCGGAACGCCACGATTAACGGAAACCTCAAGGCGAACACCGAAGTCCACGTGGACGCGATTGACAGCATGTCCGTCAACGGCACGGTCGATGCAGTCACGGGCGATGTCATACTCCATGCGAACAACGCACTGCAGACCAATGGCGCAATCACCGCGGGCGGCGACGCCATCATCAGCACCGAGCGCGGCACCCTGGGCGTCTACGGCACTGTCACCGCCGCAGGCACCGCGACCATTGGCAGCGCTGACGGCGACGTCTACGTTGACGAGGATGTCACCGCCGACTACATCGTCATCTCCACCAATAACGGCAACGCCTCCGTCTCCGGCAACCTGACCGCCGAGGACAGCGTCACCGTCCAGGCTGGCCTGGATGCCAAGGTTGACGGCGACGTTGTCGCGAAGGGCGACTTCATCCGCGTCACTGGCGGCGAGGATGTCCTGGTGAAGAACCTGACCGCCGAGAATGGCAACATCAAGATCATCGCGGGCAACAACGCGGATCTCAGGGGCGCCGCAAAGGCCAAGAAAGTCAATGTCGAGGCCACGGCCGGCACGATTGCCTCCGTAGGCACCCTTGAGGCCACCGCCGGCGACATCACGCTGAAGGCCGGCGAGGACGTCAACTACCTGAACGCCACTGCCTCCGGCAACATCACCGCCGATGCGGGACGCGACATCAGGGCATACGGCCCCACCACCGCCGGCGGCGACGTCAATCTCACCGCGCGCGGCAACCTGATGTCCAACGACAATGGCGTCATTGACGCCGAAGGCGATGCCAAGCTCGTTGCCAAGGACGGCGACGTGACGCTGAGGGGCACGGTCAACGCGAAGAACGTCGCCATCGAGGCTGGCCACGATGTCACCACCCTTGCGGAAGTCACCGCCGAGGCTGGCGATGTGACCGTCGATGCCGGCCGTGACGCGGAGCTGGCGAAACTCACCGCCAATGCCGGCGACGTGACCGTCACCGCGAAGGGCAACGCGTCTCTCAACGGCGCAGTCAACGCCACCACCGTCACCGCCACCGCCACCGAGGGCGACGTGAAGGTCAAGGCGCCTGTCACCGCCACCGAGGACGATGTCATCCTGACTGCCCGCAGAGACGTGGTAATCAATGGCGGCGTGGTCGTCGCCGAGAGGGATGTGCTGCTCAATGCCACTGACGGCCACATTTACATCGGCGAGACCGTCACCGCAAATACCGGCAATGTCCAGGCCGACGCTGGCAAGTGGATTAATGTTGACGCGTCTGTCGAGGCGACCGAGGGCGATGTCAACTTCAAAGCAGCCAGCGATGTCTATATCTTCGACCCCGTCAAGGCTGGCAAGACGATCGACATCATCTCCCTGAAGGGTGACGTCTACACCTCCAAGTACGGCGACCTGACAGCCGAGAATGGCTTTATCATGGTGTCTGCCTTGTCTGGCAACGTTGAACTCGCCGGTGACGCCACCGCCGAAAACGGCGATGTCATCATCAACGCAGGCAAGGACATCGACATCCACGCGCCGTCGAACATCCTTGCCCAGAACGTGAACATGAAGACCGTCCACGGCGATGTCAGCAACGACGGCTCCATCGCGGCAAAGGGCCTCGAGGACTCCATGGTTATGGTCAACGCGAATGGCAACATCCGCAACACCGGTTCGATCCAGGCGGACAAGGCAGTCCAGCTCATCTCGACCAAGGATATCCGCAACATCGGTTCGATCCAGGCCGGCACCGCCACTGAGAAGCCGCTCACTCCTGGCAGCGTGATCGAGTTCAACGCCGACGGAAAGGCGACCTCCACGGGAAGCCTGGTCGCCGAAACCATCACAGGACTGGCGGCTGACGACATCACCATCACCGGTGAACTCAACACGGACTACCTGAACCTCAAGACCATCGGCTCGGATGGCGACATCACCGTCGAAACCGGACACGACATCATCGCCGCGTCTCTTGTCACCGAAGGCGACCAGTCCGACATCTCCTTCAATGGCAAGAATGTGGACGAGTTGACTGCCGAGACCAAGGGCACTGACGCCGATATCGACATCAAGGGCGGCAAGATGACCATCCGCAAGGCGGTCACCTTCGATGGAGATGTGGACATCGCCGGAAGCGGCGACCTGGTCCTGGATGTTGTCGAAGCCAAGGACGGCGGCAAGTACACCGGACCCGACCAGGGCGAGGCACGCCATGTGAACGTCACCTCCGGCGGCATGGTCAAGATCCTCACCCACGTGAAGGCCGACGCCGATGTCAACATCGACGCACGCGGCCCCATCCTCGACACCGACTACGCTGTCATCACCAGCGGCGGCGACACGTCGCTGACCACCGGCGCATACATCGGAGACGTGGCTGACGGCAACCCAATCCACGTCGAAGCCGAGGGAACCATCTACGTGAATCCGAGACCCGGCACGCCCAAGGTCGAGTACTTCGCATTCGTCGAAGGAACCAGCGGAGATGGACAGATCCACACGAAGGCCAGCAGCCTGCCCGGACTCGTCATCTTCAACTCGGTGCCGTGGATGGGAACCAAGAAGCAGATGGGGCGCCTCGACCGCTCATACGCCGAAAAGTTCTCCGCAATCAACGGAATGCTCGAGGTCTTCAACCTCTCATACCCGCTGGTGGCCGAATACAGGTACTTCCCGCACACAATCCTCGACCTCGACGGATTCACCAACGCCCCGAGAAAGGGCATCGAAATCATCCGCATGGGCGGCGAAAAGGGCGGCACGATCAATGGACTGCCCGAAGGCCTGACGCCCAGGAACATCCCAAGCGTCTCCGACTACGAGTGGACATTCCTCTGGCCACTGGACAACGAAGACGCGGATAACGCGGCCGAGCCCGTAGAGGCTACCGTAAGCGAGCGCTAGTCTCGCGCAAAATAAGGCGTCCGACGGCCTTGTGTCGTCGGGCGCCTTTTTTTGTGCGTGGGAGGAGCAGGGAATAGTCTGACCCGGAGCCTCCCGCGTGGTGAGCTGGGCACCCCGCCCGCCGTCTCCGCCTGTGTCTTCTCCAGCGCGCTTCCCTGGGATTATATTAAGCAGTTCCGCGTTCGGTGATCGGGCGTGTCAGAAACCCGAAGGAGTATTGCCTTATGAGTTTAACGAGAAAAGTGGCGACTGCCCGGCTGTCCTATGAGGGTCGGGAGTTTGAGCTCCCCGTATTGGAGGGAGACATGGGTGAGCGTGGGCTGGACATCCGCACCTTGCTGAAGGACACCAGTCTAGTCACCTTTGATCCTGGCATGGTGAATTCCGGCGTATGCGAGAGCAACATCACCTTTGTCGACGGCGAGAAGGGGATTTTGCGCTATCGCGGCTACGACATAGAGGACTTGGCGGACCACTGTTCTTTCCTGGAGGTGGCCTATTTGCTGGTCCACGGTTTCCTGCCGACTCCGAGCGAGTACAATTCCTTCAGCAACCTGATGAATTTGCACTCGATGCTCCACGAGAACATGCGCCACTTCTTTTCGCTTTATCCCGACCATGCGCACCCGATGGCGATCCTGTCCGCGATGGTCGTGTCCCTGTCCACATTCTATCCTGAATTGGAGGTGGATCCGACTGAAGCGATAGACATCACGGTATCCCGTCTGCTGTCGAAGCTTCGTACGATTGCGGCCTTCTCCTACAAGAAATACAAGGGCGAGCCCATTGTCTATCCCCGTCCTGACCTGCGCTACTGTGAGAATTTCCTCAACATGATGTTCCACACGCCGGTGAACGGGTACGAGCCAGACCCGGTAGTCACCCGTGCATTGAACCAGCTTCTGATTCTCCATGCCGACCACGAGCAGAACTGCTCCACCTCCGTCGTGCGCGCGGTTGGCTCCAGCCAGGCGAACCTCTATGCCAGCATTTCGGCGGGCGTCTGTGCGCTATGGGGACCGCTGCATGGCGGCGCAAACCAGCGCGTCCTTGAGATTCTCGAGGAGGGCATGCGCAGTGGGTCGAGCCCGAAGATGCTTGTGGAGCGTGCCAAGGACCGTCACAACAACTTCAGGCTGTATGGCTTTGGCCATCGCGTCTACAAGACCTACGATCCCAGGGCCCGTGTCGCGAAGCGCATCTGCATGCAGCTTTTCAAGCAGATTGACCACAACGACCCGTTGCTTGACTACGCCCAGGAGCTTGAGGCTGTCGCCCTGGCGGATCCCTACTTCCAGGATCGCCATCTCTATCCTAACGTGGACTTCTTCACGGGGCTGGCCTATCGTGCGATGGGGATTCCCGAGAACATGTTCACCGTCATGTTCGCGCTGGGCCGTCTTCCCGGCTGGATTGCCCAGTGGCTTGAGCAGCGTGACGGCGAGGGTCAGCGGATTGTCCGTCCGCGCCAGCTTTACGTCGGCCCCGTCCACCGCACTGTTGCGGAGACCCTGGCGAGCAAGCCATACGTCCATTCCCTGAAGAGCTGATTTTCCTCGCGTTTCACATTCGTCAATCCTTCTGTTGTAGTCAGTCATGGCCATCTTTGAGATCACCCACGTTCCACTGTCCCTGGGGAAGTCCATCCGTCTTGTGGTATTGTTGCCTGACGGCGTGGATCCGGCGGAGTGCCCGTTGCTCTATCTTCTGCACGGGTTGTCGGACGACTCCTCGAGCTGGTTGCACCGCACCAGGATTGAGACCTACGCCGCCGAGCACGGGCTGGCCGTGGTGATGCCCGACGGCGGCAAGTCGTGGTATTGCAACCAGAGTGGCGCCTTGAACTACTACGACTACATCGCGAAGGAGATTCCCGAATTTCTGATGCGGACCTTCCGCCTGGGCGGCGACCCCTCGAAGCGCTTTATCGCCGGTCTGTCGATGGGCGGCTATGGCGCGATGAAGTTTGCGCTTCGCGAGCCGGGAGCCTTCGCCGCCGCCGCGGGGTTTTCAGGGTCCACCGACCCCGTGCGCGTCGCAACCCGGCATCCCGCAATCTACGAGGCGGCCTTCAAGACGACTCCCTGGGCGCCCGAAGACGACCTCGACCACCTTGTCGAAAACTACCCCGTCGACGTGCCGAAGCCCAGGCTCTATGTCTCCTGCGGAACCAAGGACGAGCGGATGTATTGCAGCGAACACCTGCGCGACCATGCGCGGAAGAATGGCTTCGAAGTCGTCTGGGACGACGAACCCCTCAACCACTGCTGGGAATTCTGGGACCACCAAATCCGGAAGGCGATTCCCTGGATGCTGGAGGGGAGGTAGCCCTCTGGCCTATGCGATTCCGTCCGTGCATCGACTTGCATGACGGCCGTGTCAAGCAGATTGTCGGCGCATCCCTGGGGAGTGGCGCCGGCGGGCCGGTGGAGAACTACGTCTCACCGGAGTCGCCGTCGTGGTATGCCAGGAAATATTTCAGTGACGGTCTGGTTGGGGGCCATTTAATCAAGCTTGGCGTCGGCAACGACGCCGCGGCCAGGGAGGCTCTTTCCGCCGTGCCGGGCTTTCTCCAGGTTGGCGGCGGCATCACTGCGGAGAATGCCCAGGGGTGGCTTGACGCAGGTGCGTCAGCGGTGATTGTGACTTCGTTTCTCTTTGCGGATGGCGACTATTCCCCTGCCCGTCTGGAGGAGTTGCGCCGGAGGATTCCCCGTGAGCGCCTTGTGCTGGACTTGTCCTGCCGCCGGATTGACGGTGCGTATGTGGTGGCCTGCGACCGCTGGCAGAGGCTGACCTCCCTGAAGCTGTCGAGGGAGCTTTTCCGGATGCTGGGGGAGGTCTGCTCCGAATTCCTTGTCCACGCCGTGGATGTGGAGGGTCGCCAGGAGGGGATTGACGAGGCGCTTGTGGCGCTTCTTGCAGCCGAGTGCGGCCATCCGGTCACCTACGCGGGCGGGATTCGCTCGCTGGAGGAGATAGAGCGCATCGGGCGCGTGGGCGGCGGCAGAATCGACTTCACTGTCGGCAGTGCGCTTGACCTCTTCGGCGGCCCGCTGCCATACGAGAGGGTCAAGGAGTATGACGGAAGAGACCTTTCCTGAATATCGGCACTGCGAGCTATGTCCGAGGAGATGCGGGGCGGACCGCGCTTCCGGGAAGCTGGGCTTCTGCGGCGAGGGCGCACGCCTCCATGTCGCCGCGATTGAGGCGCATTTTGGCGAGGAGCCGCCGCTGGTCGGAAAGGAGGGCAGCGGAACTGTCTTCCTGACGGGATGTTCCTGCGGGTGCTTCTTCTGCCAGAACTACCAGCTTTCCACCGAGCACTTCGGGGAGTTCATCGGGGTGGATGACGCGGTGGAGAGGATTCTTGCGCTGGCGTCGAAGGGCGTCCGCAACGTGAATTTCGTCACTCCGGACCATTACTGGCTCCATCTGCGCGCCATTGTGAAGCGTCTGCGCGCGGCGGGCTGCGATTTGCCATTTGTCTGGAACGGCAGTGGATACAGCTCTGTCGAAACACTCGCCGACGCACTGGACAGCGGAGTGGAGATCTTTCTCCCGGACTTCAAGTACGCGACGGCCGAACTGGCCCGGGAGTGCATGGGGCGGGAGGAGTATCCGCAGGTCGCACTCCAGGGGCTGCGGCTGCTGGTCGAAAGGGCCGGATTCCTCAGGCCCTTTGACGAGACAGGCGAAATGGCCGCAAACAGGGGGACGCTCGTCAGGCACCTCGTCCTCCCAGGAGAGGTGGAAAACTCCCTGGCAGTCCTGGAAATCCTGGCAGAGGAATTCGGAACAAGGCTCCCAATCTCCGTCATGCGGCAGTTCAGGCCCATGCCGCAATGCTTCGCAAGAGGACGCTTCACCAGGATGGTGACAGACGACGAATACCGCAGGGTGGTCGAAAAGGTCGAGGAACTGGGATTCCGGCGGGTCTTTCTGCAACCCGAATCCGGAGACGAGGAGTTCGTCCCGGACTTCCATCGGCAGGGCGACGCATTCGCCGGCAACGAGCGCCGCCGCAATGGCTGATTTGCATAACTCCTTGATTACAAGGTAGTTATAACGTTTTTATTTCATTCCAACCAACATCACATCTCCTTTATTACGACAATGGCACTTAAGGCAGCACTTTTGATGGGCAGCGACTCCGATCTTCCGAAGATCCAGGGCTGCATTGACACGCTCAAGAAGCTAGGAGTTGAGACCACGGTCCGCGTCATGAGCGCCCACAGGACTCCCGAGGCGGTTTCGGAGTTTACCGAGCACGCGATTGAGAATGGCTACGGCGTGATTATCGCGGCGGCCGGCGGCGCGGCCCATCTTGCGGGCTCTGTTGCGGCGCACACGCTTCTGCCTGTGATTGGAATCCCGGTCGAGGGCGGTGCATTCCACGGAATGGATGCGCTTCTGGCGACGGTCCAGATGCCCGGCGGAATCCCCGTGGCGACTGTCGGCGTCGGTTCGGGAGGTGCGACAAACGCAGGACTCCTCGCCGCACAAATCCTCTCGCTGGCAGATCCCGAACTCCGCCAAAGACTCGCCGCAGACCGCGCCGCAAGACGGGAAAAGGTCATCGCGGCAGACGAAAGACTCCAGAACTAGGGCGGTGGGATTGCCCCTTGCCCCCTCCATGTGAAATGACGCAGTTCCGCCGCATCATCATCCTTCTGCTGATGGCTTGCTGGTGCGGCGTGTCCTCTGCCCAGGAGGGGGTGGTCCAGCGTCTGCCTGGCGAGAATGCCGAGCTTTTCGCCCTTGACCAGGAGTCCCTCTGGAATCTGACGTCGCTTGTGCGCGCGGCTTCCCGGGAGGTGTCCGCCCTCTTCAGGTCGGAGGCTGCGCCGCCTCGCCGCAAGGTATCCTTCTATGCCCTGGAACGCGCCTTTTCGGAGGAGGAGTTCCGGGGGGATGACGTGGCGGTCTCCGTCCACGAGAGCACCCAGCGTTCCCTGTGGCGTGTGACGCGCGCCCTTGTGATGCGCGAGCTCCGGGAGCGCCTTGGCGACCGCCGCCTCAAGGAGCCCGACTTTGTCAAGGTAGTGTCCGCGGGGCTTGTGAACCGCATGCTCTACGGCGGCGTGATTTCCCGCGGGTTCTACCTGCGGGACTTCCGCATTCCGCGTCTGCAATTCCAGGAGCGCCGCTACCCGTCGCTGCGGGGTCTGCTGGAGATGCCCGCGCCCTCCGACCGGGTCGCCGTCTTCCGCATCTACATGGTTCACTCGAACCTTCTCCTGGACATCCTGGACTTGAGCACCTCGGATTTGCCCTCGCTTCTGGAGCGCTGGTGCAGGGGGGAGGTCCTTGCGTCGCTCCCGACGGCCGCCGCCCTGGAGGAGGCGCTTCCGCCGGGCACCCTGGCTCCAGGCGAAAAACTCCAGTCCTGGTATGAGCGGAGGGCCTTCGCAGTCGCAAACGACCGTCCGCGGGAGAATACCCCCGAGACAATCCGCCAGGAGCTGGATGAGCTGCTCACGGTCTCCTTCCTCTCGGCGGACTCACAGAATGGAATCCTGAGAGTCCAGCTGGAGCAGATGCCTTCCATGCTTCGCGACTACAAGCTGGACGAGGGGGCAATCGCAGGAATCCAGATGGGGCTCATCAAGCTGCAACGGTCGTCTCCGGTGCTTCTTCAGGAGGCGATCGGGGGCTTCATCGATGCGGTGGATGCATTCCGGCAGAAGGACTTCCGCACATTCAGGAGCCGTCTGGCCGAGGCCCGCAAGGCGCTGGAGGTCGCTTCCGGCAGGCAGCGCATGGCGGAACGCCTGCTTGACGAGGCGGAGGCCGCCGATGTCGAGCGGCAGCGACTCCAGGAATGGGAGAGCCTCGCAGGGCAGCGCCCCGACCAATGACGACCATCCCACATATCAACAGCCAACTACGCCACTGACCACCATGCGCCGAGAAATTGCCATTATTCTGGTTGCCCTGGAACTCCTGCTCTCAATATCGTTCCTGTCCGCATCGGCGTACCTGTTCGTCCAGGCACGACATTTCTCCCCATTTGCGGAGCTGACAAAGGCGCAGACTCTGCTTCGGCAATATGCCGACGCGGCGGACGCGCAGCGCGACAATCTGGACCGCTTCGGAAGCGCGGTAATCCCCGGATACTCCGCGAACCTGCGGGACTTGAGCGCGCTCACCAGGGACCTGCAGCCGATTGCCAAACTCCTGCACCAGGCCGCCAAGACCAGCACGCCATCGGTGCTGGGAGTCGCAGGGCTGAAGCCCTTTGCCGAGCTGGAGGACGCCGCCCGCGACCTGGAGGCGCTTCTCCCAAGACTCTCCAAGAGTCTGAACGAGACCTCCCGTTCCCTTAAGTCGTATACCTCGAAGGACCACGAAAAGCTCATCCAGGCACTCGACTCCACAATCCTCGTCCTGAACCAGACCGCCGACGACATCGATGTGTGGAAGCAGTCGATCCCCCGTGGAATCCGCCTGGCCTCCGCAGTGCTGCTGCTCTTTTCGCTGACAGTCATGATGCTCTCCGTCAGCCAGACGCTGACACTGCCGCCAGCAAGGTCATGACAGCCGCCCCCGCAGACCATTCGACCGAACTCCTGATACTCAGGAAGACCCCGTACCAGGACAATACCCTCATCGTGGGGGGAATCTCCCCGGAGTACGGCCGCATGGGCTTCAGCATGGGGATGCCTTCGGGGCGCGCCCGAAAGGCGGGAGCCTACTTCGACCTCTTCCAGGTGCTTCAGGTGGAGTATCGTGGAGGCGGCGAGGAACTCTCCCACTGCCGCAAATACAGCGTCGTCCGCGACTACAGCGGCGTCACCTCCTGCCGTGTGGGCTTTGAGGCGGCCTGTTTCCTGGCGCGCTTTGCGATGGCGAACATTCTTCCGAGGGTCGCCATGCCCGCGTTCTTCCGTGCGATGGAGGTGTCGCTTGTCCGCCTCTGCTCTGCTGATACGCAGCCCGAGTCGGTATTGACTGGCGCGGGGCTGACCTTTCTCAACGAGTCGGGTCTCCTGTCGCCCCAGGCCATGACTCCGCGGGAGGCCGCACAGTGCCAGATGCTGCTGGAGATGGCCTCCGGCGGCGCGTCGCCAGTCCTGGAGGCGTCTGTCTGGACAAGCCTCTGGGATTGGACGAAGGCGCGGCTTCTCGAGGCGGAATGCATCCTTTGACAGGGCATCCTCCTCCCTACAGGGCCTTATATTTTCTCACCTGACCGATTTTGTCTCCTTACCCACAAGGAATCCAAGCTATGCCTATTCAATTCTACAACTCCCTGACCCACCGGGTCGAACCCCTCGAACCCATCCATCCCGGCAAGATCGGGATGTACACCTGCGGTCCCACGGTCTATAACTACGCGCACATCGGCAATTTCCGCTGCTACGCATTCGAGGATATCCTGAAGCGCACCCTTCTTGCCAGCGGCCTCAAGGTCAGGCACGTCATGAATCTGACCGATGTCGACGACAAGACAATCCGCGGCTCCCAGGCAGAACACCTCCCCCTCGGGGAGTTCACCCGGAAATACAAGGACGCATTCTTCCAGGACATCAAGACCCTGCGGATGATTCCGGCGGATGTCTATCCCGCCGCCACCGAGACAATCCCCGAGATGATCGAGCTTATCCAGAAGCTCTTCGACAAGGGAATCGCATACCAGGCCGAAGACAAGTCGGTGTATTTCTCCATCGCAAAGTGGCCGCACTACGGACAGCTGGTCAAGATCGACCGGGACGCGATGCGGGTCGGTGTGAGAGTCAAGATGGACGAGTACGCCAAGGACTCCATGGCGGACTTCGCCCTCTGGAAGGCCTGGGACCAGGCGGACGGCGATGTCTGGTGGGACTCACCCTGGGGAAGGGGGCGCCCGGGGTGGCATATCGAATGCTCCGCAATGTCCTCGAAGTATCTCGGAAAGACCTTCGACCTGCACTGCGGCGGCGTCGACAACATGTTCCCCCACCACGAGGATGAAATCGCCCAGTCGGAGGCGGCCAACGGATGCCGCTTCGTGAACATGTGGATGCACTGCGCGCACCTCATGGTCGAGAACCAGAAGATGTCCAAGAGCCTCGGCAACTTCTATACCCTCAAGGACATCCTGGACAAGGGATACAGCGGCCGCGAAATCCGCTACGTCCTCATCGGCACCTACTACAGGCAGAGCCTGAACTTCTCCTTCCAGGCACTTGAGGAGGCACGCGGGAATCTCCAGCGCATCGACGCATTCCGGGAACGCCTCCAGGATGTGGCGAAGCATGGCGCCGAGGGGGACGCAACCCCGGAACAGGCCGCGGCCTTCGAAAAGGCAGGCGCCGCATTCCTGGCGGCACTCCAGGACGACCTGAATGTCTCCGCGGGGCTTGGAGTCCTCTTCGACTTCCTCAGGGAGTCCAACCGCGAACTTGACGCAGGCGCATTCACGGCGGCGGCCGCCCGCGGCGCCCTGGAGGCTCTTGGGAAGATGGACGAGGTGCTGGCCGTCATGGAACCCGACGCCGCCGAACTCAAGGTGCCCGAGGAGATCCAGAAGATGGCCGATGAACGACAGGCCGCCCGCGCCGCAAAGGACTGGGCGAAGGCGGACCTCCTCCGCAAGGCCATTGACGAGGCAGGATGGATTGTCAAGGATACCCCAAAGGGACCGCAGCTGCTTCGCAAATGAGACTCTCCGACGATGAGCGCGAAAGACTCTCCGCACAGGCTCGCCGACGCCTAGACTCGGATTGCTCCTGCCACGACTGGGACCACACGGCCCGGGTGCTGGCAAGCGCACTGGAACTGGCAAGGCAGGAAGGGGCGGACGAGGCAGTCGTCGAGGCGGCCGCAATCCTCCACGACATCGCACGGCCAGCCGAAATGGCCGACCAGGGCAGAAGCGACCACGCGCTCCTGGGTGCGGACGAGGCGCTCGAAATCCTGGCCTCCGAGGGAATAGGCGACGATGCATGGCGACGCCATGTGGCGGATTGCATCCGCACGCATCGGTGGCGTTCCAGGACTGGCGAACCGCCGGCCACGGTGGAGGCCCGCGTCCTCTTTGACGCGGACAAGCTGGATTCCCTGGGGGCGGTGGGGCTGGCCCGCGCCTTCCACTTTGCGGGCAAGACAGGCGCCCGCGTCCACAACACCCGTGACGAGGCGCTTGGCGGCGAGTCGTACGGCCGCGAGGATTCCGCCTATCGCGAGTATCTTGTCAAGCTGAGGCATTTGCCCGAGGGCATGCTGACCGCATCTGGCCGCCGCGTTGCGCGGGAGCGGGATTTGTTCATGCAGGAGTTTTTCCAGGAGTTGGACAAGGAGACAGGGCAGGGGGCTTCAGTGTAGCCATGCGCAGGGAGATATCTGAAATCACCAAGTGGGTGACCCAGGCGACCCTCTTCGACTTCGGCCGCGCCGCATACGCGCAGCTCGAACTCGAACTGGCGGAACCGCCGACCAGGGCGGATCTCATCGAACTGGTCGTCAGCGAATGCGCCAGGGACGGGATGCCCGCCTACGACGGCGGCTTCAGGACCTTCAAGGTGGACACTTTCCAGCTGATGCCAGGCGAATGCCGATACCGCTTCCATATCCCGAAGCACTGCGCCTCATACGGAACCGACATGCCGCACCTGGAGGCGCCGGCCGCATGCGGCGGCGAAATCGCGGTCTTCCGCTACGCCCTGGTCAACCACTACTATGGAAAGGTCACGCTTCGACGCATTGAATTCTACGACGACGCGCCGGGGGACGCGAGCCACTTCGAGTCCTCCTGCGAAAACCTGGACGCAGTCTGGGAACTCTGCAAGCATACGATGATGGCGACCTCGATCTTCCCGTGCTACATCGACGGCGAACGGGAAAGAATGCCATACGAGGGAGACGCGTACATCACACAGCTCTCACACTTCTGCTGCACGGGAAATTACTCCACGGCACGACGCACAATCGACCACTTCATGGTCAATGGAGACAAGACATGGCCCACGGAGTGGCTCCTCTGCACGCCAATGTTCGTGCGGGACTATCTCCTCTACTCGGGAGACAGGTCGCAACTGCCAAAGTGGCTCCCATGCCTTCCCGAAAAGCTCCTCCCGCAATTCCGGCGGGAGGACGGACTGCTGGCGCCAACGGGCTTCGTGAAGGATATCGTGGACTGGCCACAGGGGGAACGCGACAACTATGACTTCGGAAGCGCCAATTTCGTGCCGAATGCGTATCTCGTGGGCGCATTGGAGGCAATGGAGGAGCTGACAGGGGGCGGCGCATACGGCGAAGGAGCTGACAGTTTACGTAACATACTGCGCACCAAGATGTTACGTGATGGACGCCTCGTTGACAGCCCCGGCTCGCACCATACAAGCGAACACACGGCGTTCTTCGCGCTGCGCTTCGGAATCGCCGAGGGCGCCGCAGTCGCCGCCATGAAGGCGATTCTCCGGGAACGGGGGATGGCATGCAGTGTCTATGGAGCCCAGTTCCTGCTGGAGGCGGCCTTTTTGAATGGGCTTGACGATTTGGGCATGGAGCTTCTGACCGGCGAGGGGCTCCGCTCCTGGATGAACATGATCCGCAAGGGCGCGACCATCACCATGGAGGCGTGGGACAACTCCCTCAAGGAGAACCAGGACTGGTCGCACCCCTGGGGCGCGGCGCCTGGCAACATCATTCCGCGATTCGTCGCGGGAGTCCGGCCGCTTTCCCCCGGCTTCGCGACCTTCGAGGCAAAGCCCTCGCCAGCCGCCCCGGAGGAATTCCTCCTGCGCCATCCCACCCCATTCGGTGCAATCGAGGTGCGCAAGTCCGGCGGCGAAGTCGAGGTCTCCCTCAGGGATGCGGAAGCCCGCCTCGTCCAAACCTCCCCCGGGGAATACCGAGTCGAATCATAGCAGCCTTCTGCTGCTTTCCACCCCAACCCAACAGGCAAACCAATGGATTACACGCTGATTTCACATTTTCTGCGCCTCATTCTGGCCTGTGTTCTTGGCGGGATGATTGGGCTTGAGAGAGACCTCCACGGCCGCAACGCGGGCATCCGCACGAACATGCTCGTCTGTGTGGGGTCGGCCCTCTTCACGATTGTCTCGATTTCAGTCCAGGGCGCGGACCCCTCGCGAATCGCCGCCCAGATTGTCTGCGGCATCGGTTTTCTTGGCGCGGGGGCGATTTTGAAGGACGGGTTCAACATCCGCGGCCTTACGACTGCCGCATACATGTGGTTTATCGCGGCGGTGGGAATCTCCTGCGGGCTGGGGCAATGGGTGCTTTCCAGCGTCGGCGCCATCGGCGTCCTGGGGTTGACCATTTCCGTCAAGTGCATGGAGAGGATGCTGCCGCGGCGTCTTAGCATGCACATCAAGATGGAGTGCGCCTCCGAGGAGGTGTTCCATACGGTCCAGCAGTATCTGAAGGACTTCATAAAGTCCCCTAAGTTCTATTCGCTGGACGTCAAGTACAATGTGGCGACCGGGAACTACACGCTTGCCTTCTGGCTGGACATGGACTACAAGTCAAGCCAGGTGGAACTCTGCAACCAGATCCTCTCGCAGATGAAGGGGATTTCGCCTGATTTGAAGAACATCCAGATTACCTGCGCACGCTAGCGCATACTGCCGATGACACCTGCGATTCTTGCATTGAGCTGCATTCTGTGCGCCGTCGCCGGACTTGCCCTGGGATTCCTCCTTGGACGGGCCGGGATGGTGCCACGGGCCGACCGCGAGGAACTGGAGACGCTGGAACGGGAGGCCGTCGAAAGATACAGGTGCTTTGAACAGAGCGCGACGGAGACCCTGCGCGAAGTCTTCAGGGGAGTGTCCGCCACCCAGCTCCAGGCCCAGGGAAGCGCGCTGCGGAGCGAACAGGGCGAGTCCCTTGACAGGATTCTGAGACCCTACCGGGAGTCGCTTGCGGAGTTTACGAGGAAGGTGGAGGAGTTCCAGAAGAACAATACCGCAAATAGCGGCGAGCTCAAGGGACAGCTGGACCAGCTACGGAAGAGCGCTGAGTCAATCGGTGCGGACGCCTCCAGGCTGAAGAATGTGCTCACAATCAGTTCGAAGACCCTGGGAAATCTCAGCGAGTCGCTGTTGCAGCGGGCGTTGCGGGACTCGGGGCTCGCGGAAAATGTCGAGTACTTCCTGCAAAAGGCGCTTGACGGAACGGAGACGGGGGAGAAGGAGGGGGACGGCAGGCTCATCCCGGACTGCGTCCTGATCCTGCCGGGAAGCGACACACGTCTCGTCATCGACAGCAAGGCGAATCTCAAGTATTTCTACGAATATGCACAGCTGCGGGAGACGGAACCCGAAGAGGCGCCGAAGCTGCTTGCCGCACACCTCAAGTCGATGAAAGGCCAAATCGACTCCCTCGCAAGGAAAAACTACCCCGCAGCATTGAGAAAGGCACAGGGATGCACGGTGCTGGACGAAGTCCTGATGTTCGTCCCGTCGGACGCAGTCCTCTTCGAATCTGTCCACGCAGACCCAAATCTTGTCTCATACGCAGCGGACAAGAACATCCTGCTCATCGGGCCAATGAATCTCGCGGTCTGCATCAAGACAATCCAGCTCGCCTGGGGAAGCGTGAAGCTCAGGCAGGATGTCCAGCTGTTGCTGGAAGCCTCCGACAAGCTCCTGGAGAATGTCGACAGGTACAAGAAGGCGATGGATGATGCGGAAAGGGCCATCAGAAATGCGCAGGAGAGCCTGAAGACGGCCCGGAATCGGATTCTGCCAACCTCGACGGGTAAGAAGGCCACCTCGGTCCTGGATGCCGCACGCTCAATACACCGGCTTGCCATGGAAAGCGGGAGGGAATCCCCGGATGCAGAGGAATGAGTATGTTTCATAACATCCTCATTCCCAGCATGTTACATAAACAGCGCCGGCAAGCGGAATAATGCGCGTGTCGGCGCGAAGGCGTGTGTCCCCTTCACTTGAAAAATAATCCGTGTCCCGCGCAAGAAACGGGGGAATTCCCCGTTATGGCAATAGGTCGATAATCTATCTGCGCCGAAGCAATTAGATTATGGCCAGTTTTCATTCCCCGTATAATTGTCTTCCTGGAATTATCAGAAAAGGAGCAAAAAAGATGAATGGCAACCTTGGGAAAGTAATTGGTTCCATAGCGTTGATTATCCTTGCCGCCGTGTTGATTGTCTGGCAGGTCAGTGGCGGCAAGAAGTCCGCTCCTGAGATGTCGGCGGAGCAGAAGAGCAAGATTGCGGCGGAGGACCAGGCTGCTCTCGATGTCCTTACAGACGCCTTCACGGCAGCGGAGAAGGGTGGCTGGAATACGACTGGAAAGTACTGGGCTCCAAAGGCATTCAACAGCAAGACGAAGAAGGCGCTTGCCGACGCCCTCGGAAGCAATCCGTCTGTCTCGATGCTCGACAAGGTCAGTATCGGGCGTGACGGGGACTATCCGGAATGCAAGTCGGCAGTAATCACCATTGACAAGCAGTCATACTATTTCAGGCTCGCCCCCGAGGGCAAGGGAAAGACAGGCAAGTACAAGATTGCCGAATTCGGCCTCTGGTAACTCCCGGGAGGCCCGGATCGGGGCTTTACTTCCTCTGAGAACATGCAGGACCAGGCTAGTCATCCAGAACAGTTCGCCTTCCGTGGCAACAGGATACGCTTCAAGGGGGCGCCCCTCCTCATGGGAATCGTCAACTTGACGCCTGACTCCTTTTCGGACGGCGGCATGTACAATGACGTGGATGCGGCCGCCGCGCAGGCGGTGCGTCTTGCCGGGGAGGGCGCCGAAATAATCGACGTCGGCGGCGAGTCGACCCGCCCAGGCCATGTGCCGGTCTCTGTCGACGAGGAACTCTCGCGCGTGATTCCAGCCATCCACGCAATACGGAAGCTCCTGGATGTTCCCGTTTCCGTCGACACATCCAAGCCGGAGGTGGCAAGGGCCGCCATCGAGGCCGGGGCGGAGATCGTCAATGACGTGACCGCATGCCGCGACCCGCGAATGTACGACGTCCTCCGCGAGTTCCGACCGGGATGCGTGCTGATGGACGACAGGATACTCCCCGGAGACGCATCCGCACGGCTGGTTGTCAGGGAGTATCTTGTCGCAAGGCGTGACGAGATCGCGGCGGCGACTGGGCTTGCCCAGGACTCCTTCCTTCTCGACCCGGGCGTCGGATTCGGAAAGACGCTGGAGCAGAATCTCGACTGCATCCGATATGCAGGGGAGTTCGCCGACGGTGAAAGCGGCGTGCTGCTGGGAGTCTCCAGAAAGTCGTTCATCGGAAGGATTTGCGGTGAGGCCGACCCGATGGAGCGCCTTCCCGGGACGCTTGCGGCGGCGTTGCTTGCCCCCGGCGTCCACTTTCTGCGTGTCCACGATGTGGGCGCGCACAGGCAGGCCCTTATGGTTGCGGAAGAGATACTCAGGAGGTAGTCGGAGTGCTTGAAGTCCTGGCATACGTCTTTGAGGTGCTCGTCCTGACGGCGGCCTACTGGGTGATTTTGCGCGTATTCCGCCACACGCGGGGCATCTTCACGATGTTCTCGCTCATTGCCTTCTGCGGAGCAATCAGCCTGTTGACCACCAGGGTCGACTCGCCGGTCTTCTCATTCTTCGCGAATGGGTTCCTCAGGTCGCTGCCGCTTATCATCCTCATCATATTCCAGGAGGAGATCAGGAGGTTTCTGGCGCATCCCGCGATTTGGTTCAGGCGAATCATGGTGGGATTGAAGGCGCGCCGCGACGCGTCAAAGCTGCGGGCGCTCACCCAGAGCGGCGTCGACGAGCTTATGAAGGCGGTCTGCTGCCTCACTGCGCATCCGCTCTGGAGAAGCTACGCACGGGATTTCTACCACATCGACCTGGATGAGGAGAGGCTCTCCTCGCTGAACACGGGCGCCCTGATTGCCATCGAGGGAGTCACGGGGCTGGCAGAATACCGCGAGGCGGGCGTCGCACTCGACTGCCGGATGAACTACCGTCTCCTGCGCACAATCTTCTATACGGGCACCCCGCTCCACGACGGCGGAGTCATCCTCAAGATGACCAGGGCGGGATTGCATATCACTGCCGCAGGATGCAGATTCCCGCCGGCATTCTCCCCGTCAGGACCAATCCATACACGGCAGAATGCCGTCAGGGGACTGGCGGAACGGACGGACGCCTTCGTCATGATGGTCTCGGAGGAGACAGGAAGCATCCTGATACCCAACGACGAGGACCGGACGAGGATCCACCGCGTCTCGTCACCCCAGGAGCTCAGGGAGGAACTGGAGAGGTTCTTCACCGCGTCAAACGAGAACAACCGGGAACTCTGCGAAAAGGCGGACGCGCCCGTGGTGGAGGAGCCGCCGTCGCCGGTTGTCGAGGAAGTCACGGAGGAGGTGGAATAGCATGGTTTCCAGCGGAAAGCACCCCCTCCCCCAAAAGCCGCGGCACTCGCTGTGGCGCCGCTTCTCGAGGCGCATCGAGGCGATGGATTTCTGGCGCGTCCTGATATCCTTCATTCTGGCCGTCATCACGTGCCTGATCATCCGGGGGCAGCGCAATGCCAATAGCGGTTATGCGTCCTGGAGGACTATCAAGGACGTGCCCGTGCACTTCATCGCCCAGGGGGACGCCGACATTGCGGTCCGGACTGGCCAGGATCTGCGCGTCGACCTGGATGTCTCCGTGGTCTTCATTTCACAGGGGACTTTGATTACAGCCGACGATTTTGCCATCGAGGGAAGCCTTGACCGCCTGGCGGCCGCCGCGGCGGGGAAGGTGGCGTCGACGGTGGAGTACACTGTCCAGAACTCCGATGTGGTCAAAAAGCCCGCCGGCGTCGAAATCCGCCGCATCCGCAACAAGCGCCTGGATGTGGCGTTCGACCGCATTGTCAGCCGGGAGGTGCCGATACGCCTGAATGTCGACACCAGCCAGCAGCAGCCGGGGTGGATCTACAAGTGCGAGCCCATCAAGCCCGTCGTGCTGGTGCGGGGGCTTGCCCCGGTGGTGAACTCAATCACATGGGTTGAGAGCGAGCCAATCGTCGTCAAGGACACCCAGTCGTATACGGGGCGGGTGGAGCTGAGGCCCCCAGGCAACTCGGGCTCCGTCTCCCTGGACAGGTACTGGGAGGATTACAGGGTGACCGTGCGCAAGGACTCCAACGAGGAGATGCGGCGCTCCTACAACAATCTCCCTGTCTTCTTCATAACCAGTTTCGACAGCAATCTGCGCCCCATGCTGCCTGGAGGCAGGACGCCCCTTGTGAATATCCGCCTCCGTGGCGCGGCGAAGGTCCTTGACGAGCTGAAGCCCGAGCAGCTGCGGGTCGTCTGCGACTTGACTCCCTTTACGCTGGAGGGCGGCCAGAAGGTCAAGATCGAGGTCTCCGGATATCCCGACGGCGTCGTTGTCGAGGAGGTCAGCCCCCGGGAACTGACGGTCGAGCTGAAGTTCGCGGCAGCCGTGCCGCCGAAGGAGCCGGAGAAGAAGGCTCCTGAGTCCCCGGAAAAGCCTGTGACTTCGGGGGACGGGAAGCCCGGCCCCGCGCCTGCCGAGTAGCCCCCGCCGTCTCCCCTGACGGAACGCACTACGCCCCGCCCACGATGGATTTCCGAGATTATGAAGATGTGGCACGGTCGCCGTTGATAGCGGTGGTCGGCCCGACTGCGACGGGCAAGACCGCGATGGCGGTTGAGCTCGCGCGGAGGTTCAACGGCGAAATCGTCAGCATGGATTCCCGACAGGTCTATCGCGGAATGGATATTGGGACAGGCAAGGACCTGGCGGAGTACCGCGAAGGCGGCAATCCGGTCCCCGTCCATCTCGTGGACGTGGTTGAGCCAGGGGAGCCATACGACCTCTGCAAGTATCTCGCGGATGCACGGCGCGCGCTGGTGGATATCCATCGCCGAAGGCGCCTTCCAATTCTCTGCGGAGGCACGCCGCTCTATCTGGCGGCGTTGCTTGACGGCTACGCCCTCGAGGGCTCTCCGCCTGACGAGGCGCTCAGACGGGAACTGGAGGGGAAGCCGCCTCAGGAATTGCTGCAAATCCTCCAAAGGGAGGCTTCTCCGGAATTGCTGGCGCGGACGGACCTCTCGCAGACCAGGCGAATCATCAGGGCCATCGAAATCGCACGGTCGGGAAACGCGCCACCACCGCCGCCGCCACTGAGCAACGCAATCCTGCTGGCGCCAAAGTTCACAAGGGAACAAGTCCGGGAACGCATCCGGATCCGGCTGGACGCACGGCTCGGGGAGGGGCTCGTCGAAGAGGTCCAGGGACTTCTCGACAGGGGGCTGCCCCCGGAAAGGCTGGAGTGGTTCGGACTGGAATACCGGTATGTCGGAAGGTTCCTGGCAGGACTCCTCACATACGAGGAAATGCACGACCAGCTCCTGCAGCAAATCAGACGCTTCGCAAAGCGCCAGGATACATGGTTCCGCAAACTGGAACGTGAAGGACACTACATCCACTGGATTGCAAGATGACCCCCGCCCGCACGGCATGGTGGCCACAGAGCGCAAAAGAGGGGTTACATTTAACAAATGTCAGGAATATTCCATAAATGTCCACTCTTTTCACCTTTTAATTAGGAGCCATTGAGATGTCCTGCAACGCACTGAACCAGGGGATGATACCGAAGCTCTCGCGTGTCCGCGTCATTCCGGTGCTGTCATTCTCGTCGGCGGAGGAGGGTCTGCGCCTTGGCGAGATTCTCTGCCGTTGCGGTCTTCCTGCCGCCGAGGTTACCTTCCGCACCACTTCCGCGGAGGCCGCAATCCGCGCAATGCGCAAGGAGTTCCCGTCCCTCTGCCTTGGCGCCGGCACGGTCTTGAGCGTCGAACAGCTGGAACGGGCGATTGACGCTGGCGCGGAGTTCGGCGTTGCGCCTGGGCTGAATCCGGAGATTGTGAAGGCGGCGCAGGCGCGGGGCTTCGCATTTGCGCCAGGCATCTGCACCCCAAGCGAAATCGAGGCCGCATACGCACTTGGATGCGTCATGATGAAGTTCTTCCCGGCGGAAGCCTCAGGCGGCATCCCCATGGTCAAGGCTATTTCGGCGCCATATAGGCACCTGGGCGTCAAGTTCATGCCGACAGGTGGCGTGACCGAGAGCAATGCCGCATCATATCTTGCTCTGCCAGAGATAGTTGCAGTTGGAGGCACGTGGCTTGCGAAGAGCGCGGACATGGCGGCGGGCAACTGGACCGCCATCGAGGAGAATGTCAAGCGCGCGGCGGAGCTTGTCGCCGGTCTCGAAAAGTAGCCTTTTGTTGATTAGCCACCCCATCAGTCCAAGGAGTCAACCATGTCGCTTCCCATCTACAAGCGCCCCGACGAGTGCAGATTTGACGCATTGAGCCTGGGCGAGGTCATGCTTCGACTTGATCCAGGCGATGGCCGCATCCACACGGCGCGGGCCTTCACTGCGTGGGAGGGTGGCGGCGAATACAATGTGGCCCGCGGGCTGCGCCGTTGCTTCGGCCTGAGGACGTCGGTTGTCACCGCGTTTGCGGATAATCCGGTGGGTCGCCTTGTGGAGGACTTCATCCTCCAGGGCGGCGTCGACACGTCCCTTGTCAAGTGGGTCCCCTACGACGGGCTCGGGCGCAGCGTCCGCAATGGCATCAATTTCACCGAGCGCGGCTTTGGCATCCGCGGCGCAAAGGGGTGTTCCGACCGCGGCAATACGGCTGTCTCGCAGCTGAAGGCCGGCGATGTGGACTGGGACCATATCTTCGGGACTCTCGGAGTGAGGCATTTCCACACGGGCGGCATCTTCGCCGCGCTTTCGGATACGACCCCGGGGGTCGTTGTGGAGGCCCTCAAGGCCGCCAAGAGGCACGGGACGGTCACCAGCTACGATTTGAACTACAGGCCCTCCCTGTGGAAGTCGATTGGCGGCCAGGCACGCGCCTGCGAGGTGAACCGTGAAATCGCGCAGTATGTGGATGTCATGATTGGCAACGAGGAGGATTTCACCGCCGCCCTGGGATTCCAGGTGGAGGGAACCGATTCGTCCCTTAAGTCACTGCCTGTCGACTCCTTCAAGAAGATGATTTCGCAGGTTGTCGAGAAGTACCCGAATTTCAAGGTGGTGGCCACGACTCTGCGCACGGTCAGGACAGCGACTGTCAACGACTGGGGGGCCATCGCCTGGAGCGACGGCAAGTTCGCACAGGCAATCCAGCGCGACGGCCTGGAAATCTACGACCGTGTCGGCGGCGGAGACAGCTTTGCGTCGGGACTCGTCTACGGTCTCATGGCCTACAACGACCTGGAGGCGGCCGTCAACTGCGGCGCAACCCACGGCGCGCTTGCAATGACCACCCCCGGGGACACCTCGATGGCGACCCTCCAGGAGGTCGAAAAGCTGATGCAGGGCGGTTCCAGCCGCGTGGACAGGTAGCGGAAGCGGCGACACGCCTCCGCAATGCAACCATCAACCACTAAATGACTTCTCAAAGCACTATGTTCATGGAACCCACATTCCGCTGGTATGGACCAGAGGATCCCGTGCCGCTTAAGTTCATCCCCCAGACCGGCGCCACAGGAATCGTGACGTCGCTTCACTACATTCCGTACGGAGTGGTGTGGACCCAGGACGCCATCCTCGAAAGGCGCAAGATGATTGAGGAAGCGGGCATGACCTGGAGCGTCGTCGAGAGCCTCCCTGTCCACGAGGAGATCAAGACCGGAGGGAAGTCCAGGAAGCGCCTTATCGAACTCTACAAGCTCTCCATCCGGAATCTCGGAAAGGTGGGGCCGAAGATCATCACGTATAATTTCATGCCCGTGCTCGACTGGGTGAGGACAGACCTCCACCACAGGCTGCCTGACGGCTCCACGACGCTCTTCTTCGACCAGGTGAAGTTCGCAATCTTCGAGCTCTTCATCCTCTGCCGAAAGGGAGCCGAAAAGGACTATACGGCGGATGTCATCGCAAAGGCGGAGGAAAAGTACCGCCAGATGACAGAGCACGAAAGATTTGTCCTCAGACGCTCGATTATCGACAATTTTCCGGGATTCAAGGGTGTCACCCTCGACGATATCCGCGATATGCTGGCCAAGTACGAGGGATTCACAAGGGAACGTCTCAGCGAAAATCTCCACTTCTTCCTTAATGAGGTCGCGCCAGTCGCAGAGGAGTGCGGATGCAAGCTCGTCATACATCCCGACGACCCGCCACGCTCCATCCTCGGACTCCCAAGAATCTTCAGCACTATCGATGATATCGACGCACTACTGAAGATGTGCGACGTCCCTGCGAATGGAGTCTGCTTCTGCGCAGGAAGCTTCAGCGCGCGGCCGGACAACGATGTTGTCAAGATGTTCAAGTCATGCGCGCCGCGGGTGGGTTTCATGCATCTCAGAAGCACACAGGTGGAAAACGGAAACTTCTACGAGGCAGACCATCTCGCTGGACGGGCGGATATGTACGAACTGGTAAAGGCCGTCTGCGAAGAGCAAATCCGCAGGCGCAACGAGGGGCGCGCCGACTGGAGAATCCCAATCCGGCCAGATCATGGTGCGGATATCATGGACGATTTGCTCAAGCAGGCAAATCCGAATCCAGGATACGGCGCCCTTGGTAGAATGAGGGGGCTTGCGGAAATCAGGGGACTCGAAATGGGAATCATGAAGTCACTCTATCCCCAGGAACTCGTCCCGCGCGCTTGAAATCCGGTGCCGTAAGGCTATCTTATGGCGTTTTACAAAAAAATGGGGCTTTAGCTCAGTTGGCTAGAGCGATACGTTCGCAACGTATAGGCCAGGGGTTCGAATCCCCTAAGCTCCACCAGACTTCGAGAGGCCCGCCAGATTGCTGGCGGGCCTCTTCTACGTCTGGGCAAGCCATAGCGTAGGGCAGACGTAGAAGGGCGAAGAGCCCTCGAGGGCAGTCCCGCCGGAATGAAATGGAGGCGGACTTTGTATGTCTTTTCATTATGTTTACATTCTTATAGATGAACAAGCAAATCCCCTCTCTCCCTTCTCCCCATTCGTGCCCATTCGTGTGCATTCGTGGTTCTGAATCATCCCTGCCCACGTCATTTCGTGCCTATTTTCGTGTATTTCGTGTATTTCGTGGTTTAAATCCCCTCTTCCCCTCTCTCCCCCTTCGCCCATTCGTGCCCATTCGTGTCCATTCGTGGTTCTGAATTATCCTGCCCACGTCATTTCGTGCTTTTTCGTGTGTTTCGTGCTTTTCGTGGTTTAAATCCCCTCTCCCCCCTTCGCCCATTCGTGTCCATTCGTGTGCATTCGTGGTTCTGAATCATCCCTGCCCACGTCATTTCGTGTTTTTCCGTGTGTTTGCCCTTGGAAGCCAACGTTAGGTTTTACATTATGTGAAATGCCATTTCCATCGGGGGACATTTCAATGCCCTTCATTTTTCGTTACAAGGAGTTCATCATAAGGTTCTGGTACAGCTTCGAGGAGCGTCGCCGACATGTCCACGCGGTGAGCGGCAAAGCCAACATCAAGATCTGGCTTGAACCCGAGGTTGAGATCGCAGTGGTGAAGGGGTATGTGAATCCAGCCATGGTCAACGAGATTCTAACGGAGGTAAAACGGAATGAACAGCTATGCAAAGATGCTTGGGATGCCTATCTCGGCTGACACCACCTGCTTCGTCGGTTCCTTTTCCGACGGAATCGCCGTGGTGGTCAACGGCACGGAGCATTTCCTGCGGTTTACGGATTTTCCATGGTTCGAGTTCTGCAGCGTCGCCGAGCTTCGCGATGTCACGTCCGACCGCTGGGGCGTGTATTGGAAATCGGTTGACATCGACCTGTCCATCGATTCCATCGAGCATCCGGAACAGTTTCCGGAAAAGATTTCGGTCGATGCCTGGCTGAGGGCGCGGCAGCGCAATGCCGCGCGGATGCTTGGCGGAATCAAGTCGGCCAGGAAGGCTGTGTCCAGCCGCGAAAATGGATGCAAGGGCGGGCGCCCAAGGAAGGCCGCCGAGAACGCATTGGCTTGACATAGGGCATAATCCCGCCCCGGAGGGTGCACTCACTCTTCTTTGCCAATACTATAGAGGACGATGCGGCGCGGTAGGGGAAAGGCAGAGTCCTGCACCTGACTGAAACAGGAAACCTTAATCAGCAGACACCATATAGAGGCATCGCGCCACCGCATCCATTTTTGCGACACAAAACTTGACATTGCTCAAGAAAAATGTCATTCTTGTGCTGATGACCAATAAAAAAAGGGCGGACCCGTTTCCGGATCCGCCACTAGGGAACCAGGGGGATACTCCACGCCGCTGTGCGGCTGACGGGCTGAAATCCAGCATCCTGGCGTTTTCATGCTCTTTTTCTTAAGATGGTCATGACACCGCTTTTCATCTACGCCGTCAAGTTATGGGACGGCTGCGGTTTTTCGTGCGTTTCGTGGTTTAACCCCCACTCTCCCTTCATCCATTCGTGCCCATTCGTGTGCATTCGTGGTTCTGAATCATCCCTGCCCACGTCATTTCGTGTATTTTCGTGCTTTTCGTGTATTTCGTGGTTTAACCCCCCCTCTCCCCCCTTCGTCCCATTCGTGTCCATTCGTGTGCATTCGTGGTTCTGAATTATCCTGCCCACGTCATTTCGTGCTTTTTTCGTGTATTTCGTGGTTTAAATTCCTCCTCTCCCCCCTTCGCCCATTCGTGTGCATTCGTGTGCATTCGTGTGCATTCGTGGTTCTGAATCCATCCCTGCCCACGTCATTTCGTGTATTTTCGTGTATTTCGTGTATTTCGTGGTTTAAATCCCCTCTTCCCCTCTTCCCCTCTGTCTTGATGGTGGTTCGCCTCATTCCAGAAGGAACGAATCGTAATTGCGCGGGGTAATGATGCCGGTTTCTGCATCGGGATAGGCATTCCTGAAGGTTCGTGGGATTCTCGCCGTGGAATTTTCGTCGGACTTTATTTCCCATGCCTTCAGCTTGCCGTCGGCTTCCTCCAGATAGTCGATTTCATTACTTTTCGGAGCCATTGTGCGCCAGAAGAACTGGCGTGGTGGAAACGGACTGTTGGCATTGAGCTTGACACGCTCCATGATGAGATAGTTCTCCCACATGTGCCCGGCATCGGACCGCGATGCAATGGGGGAGAAGTTCCCAATGACCGCGTTACGGATGCCGAGGTCGTAGAAATAGACCTTGAATCCCTTCTTGATTTCGTTTCGCAGATTCCGGCTGAATGCTCCTAGAGGATGCACGATGTAGCATTTGGCGAGCAAGTCGATGTAGCGATCCACGGTCTTGACATCCATTCCGACAAGCCCCGCAAGTTCGCCCAGGCTCACCTCAGAGCCAATCTGAAGAGCCAGTGCACGGACCAGGCGATTCAGGGCGCTGGTCTTCTTCAGGCCGTCAAGCGCAAGGATGTCCTTGAACAGATAGCTCCCTGCGATTTCGGAGAGAAGATACTGTTCCTCTCCTGGATGCGCAACCACGTCGGGATAGGAGCCGAAAAGCAGGCGTCTTTCTCGCTCCTGCGTCTCTTCAAGCAGACCACGTGCAGCAACCAGCTCGCGGAAGGTCAACGGGGGAAGCCTAAACTCGATTTTACGTCCGGTCAGTGGTTCCGCCGTTCTGTTCATCAGTTCGAATGCGGAGGAGCCGGTAGCAATGACCTGGACTTCCGGAATTTCATCAATGACCAGTTTCAGCGCCATGCCGATGCCGTCAATGTGCTGCGCCTCGTCCACCACGAGCAGACGCCTGTTTCCGAGCAGAAGACGCCAGGCGGCGGTCGAAATGCCGGAAAGCCTGATCCTGACATCGGGGTTGTCACCATTTAACCACAGGACATCTTCCGTCGGCAGTTCGGAGACAAGATGTCTTATCAGAGTGGTCTTGCCACTTTGACGCGGTCCATATAGGATGAGTGCCTTGCCGCCAAAGAGCCATCTGCGAAGCTCTTCCTCAAGTGTTCGCTTTATGTAATTCATCTATTAATCCTCCAAAAGTCAGGATTTATGGAATACAATCCTAGAATACTGCCTTTTTTCTGGATTTCAAGTTAGAGGACAATAGTAGGGAGTAGGGAAAAGGGAGAAGAGGGCAGTGCGTGGCTGGCGCGCGTGGGCGCGCCCCGCACGGCAGAATCGCCGTGCGTCCCTTGTGTAGGGAAGGAAGGAAACCACGAAAAACACGAAAGGGCAGATAATAGAACCACGAATGGACACGAATGGACCACGAATATCTTTTTTCAAGGGAGGAGGGAGGAGGGAGAAGAGGGTAGTGCGTGGCTGGCGCGCGTGGGCGCGCCCCGCACGGCAGAATCGCCGTGCGATCCGTATATGATTCTCTCCCTGCCCTCTACCTGCGCGGAATTATCCGCGCTCAACGGACGCCCACTGCTTTTTTCAAGGGAGGAGGGAGAAGGGAGAAGAGGGTAGTGCGAGGCGCGCCCAAGCGCGGAACGGATAGGAGAAAACTCCCAAAGGAAGGCTGGCAATGCGGGAAAAACCTGCTGAAGCAAAGTCACTTGTTTTCACCTGACTGTGCGTTTGCTATTGCGAAAGCTCGTTGTTCAAATTACGCTCCAAGGCGAAACGTCTTGATTTCAAAGGGGGCGAATGTGATTTTCACCTTGCCATTTTGAACATCATACTTTTTGAGACTATTCCATTCCATTAGATCTGTTTCCTCGACACTACCGCCGCTGTACAGAAGCAACGCCTCCGCATGGGCTCCTGCTGTTTCCACCAGACGGCAAACGAGAGTGTTCGACTTTTCGGCCTTCTTGACAATCTCCAGGGACACATGGTCTCCAATCAGGGAGACAGGAGCCTTCAGCTCCCCTTCACCCCGTAGCACAAGTGGTGCGCGGTTCAGCATGGCGCCCTCCTGCATCACTGTGGAATGCGTCAAATCCCCTGTGTGAGGCAGGAGCGTGTATGTGAACTCTTGTTCGCCTTGGTCGGCATTCCAGTCGGGGCGCTTGGTGGAACGCAGGAGACAGAGATCCAGTCCCGTGTCGTCGCAGCGATATCCGTATTTGCAGTCATTAAGAAGTGCCACGCCGTAGTTGCGCTCCGACAAATCCATGTACCGTTGCCCGACAGCCTCGAACCTGGCTGCATCCCAACTGGTGTTTGCGTAGACGGGGCGCTTCAAATACCCGTACTGAATATCAAATGAGGCTTCTGTACAGAAGACCTCCACATGAAAGGCGACGCGAAGCATCTTGCGGACTTCATGCCAATCAACCCTCGTGCGGAAGTCCAATCGCTTGCTGTCTGAGGCAAGAAACACCTCCTGGACAAAGGAGGAACTCTCCCCCAGCCTTCCATGAACAGTCATCTCCGCCCCCAATACGCCGATGGCGATGCGCGACACCTTCACGTCAAAGGGATGTTGTGGCTGATGCTCCCTGTAGAATGTCTCTATGTCCCATGCCTCATAGCGGTTCGGCCTGTCTGTGTAAAGACCCAGGATATTACCCTTCATCCCGACCTTCAACAGGCTGCGATTGGCTTCCTTGTCAAAGGCTTCAGTCAAAACACCCTGGGCATCGAATACGTAGCGAACATGGGCATTCTCCAAAATGCGGGAATTATCCAGCCGCATATCGGATGATAAGCTTTCACCCTTCTCCAGGACAATCGATGCGCCAGCGCCCATTGCTGGCCGCACGCAGGGTTTCCCGTGAATCATCTGCATGGGAAGATTAGCTCCATTTGCGGTCACCCTGCAATTTGCCCAGTCAGCCGGCAATTCCACGGCTCTTGTGTAGTCATAGGACAGGGTATTTAGCAAAGTAAGGCTGCCCGCCCGGGATCTGAATCGTCCTGAAACCTCATTGAGCAGTTCATTGCAGGAGGCCAGAATCTGCGCGTGATCACTCTCGGTCACCTGATAGACCTTGCCGATGCTTGATCCAGGAAGAATGTCGTGGAACTGATTCAGGAGAAGCGTCTTCCATAGCCGATCTAACTCTTTAGATGGATACTGCGGCAGAGGCAGACAGCTGAACAGGAACTCCACTGCGGAAAGCGTCTGTTCACACATGCGGTTTCCACGCTTGGTTCTTGATTGCGTGGTGAGGGTGCCTCTATGCATCTCCAGATAGAGCTCCCCATTCCAGACGGGCAGTTCCGAGCGATGCCGGTTGATTTCCTCAAAAAACGCATCCGCGCGCGAGAACTGAATCTTCGGCATGCTTTCGACATTGGCAAGCCTATGCGCCTTTTCGACATGATCCTCAGACGGGCCGCCACCGCCGTCACCAATCCCCATCAGATTGAGGAATCCCCCAGTCTGAACGCTCTCATGATAGCGGTTCTGAGCATGCGCCATCGCCTCTGGCTCCCCTGCCCAATTATATGTGTCCGCGGGAGGAAAGTGGGTCAGCACTTCTGTTCCGTCTATCCCCCGCCATAAAAAAGTATGATAGGGAAAACGATTGGTCTTGTTCCATGAAATCTTTTGAGTCAGAAAGAATTCGCATCCCGCCTTGCGCATGATTTGCGGAAGCGCGGCGGAGTAGCCGAAGACATCCGGAATCCAAAGATTTCTTACCTCCACGCCAAATTCATCCCTGAAGAAATTCTTGCCATGCAAAAGCTGCCGCACCAGGGATTCACCTGATGTGAGATTGCAATCAGGCTCGACCCACATGCCGCCCAGGGGTTCCCATCGGCCAGAGGACACGGCTCTCTTGATCTTGGCATAGAGCTTTGGGTAGTTTTGTTTGACAAACGCATAGTGCTGCGGCGCCGATGCCCCGAAAAAGAAGTCCGGATATTTTTCCAGGAGGTCAATCTGGTTGGCGTACGTCCTGGCGCATTTGCGCACGGTCTCGCGCACTGGCCAAAGCCAGCCCGTGTCAATATGGGCATGCCCAACGGTATAGGCCGTCATGGCGGAGGCAAACGCAGGGATGCCAAGCTCCTTCACTGCGATTTCGCGAGCCTCCCCCGCATTCCCACGGTTCTCGGCATAGACAGTGACGATGCGGTTCATGGAATCCAGAAGCCTCCGACGGCGATAGTCCTCGCCGGGAAGTGTGCTGAAAATGCCAAACATCACGTCATAATCCAGCGAAAGGAGCCATGCGTCACGGCTGAAGACACGAAGCGACATGGCCTTGACTATTCCGTCAAAGGTCCCTACGCGGTTTCCCTCGCGAAGGTCGGCCTCCCAATCCCAGGGAACCCCCATGAGTACGTTGCCGGCGGCCTCAATCCAAAAATCCACCTTGCCCTCGTCGACTATCTCCTTGGGGAGAATGAATTGATCCTTGTAGTAGCGGGGATCAAGATTGCTGCCGCCTGTCACTGCATAGACGGGGCATCCCTCCGCGTCAAAGAGCAGGGCCTCGCCGGAAAAATTCAGATGCAAAGCAAGTTCCTGGCTGCGCCAATCTTCCGGAATGCGGCAGGTTACATGAATCCACGCGCTATCCCATGCACCGCCCCAGCGATCCCCGACATGGAGCTCATGATATTCCAGACCCAGCCGTTCCTCGTATGGAATTGGCTCCTTCGTGACTGCACAGACTGCATCCAATGGGATCGAATCCCCAAAACGATCCGCTCGAATACGGTCGCAAAACAACCTGCATCGCTCAATGTATATGGTTTCCTCTTCGCGTTGCATCATCATCCATCCCCCTGACAAAAAAACTTCCGAGAACCACGTGCCTGCCCCGGATGGCGTCTTGGGACAGACACGGAAAACCCTTGCTCCTTTCCTGATATCCACTATTGGCCAGATGAGCCCTGCTGGATGGACCACAGCCTCAAATCCGTCCTCTCAAATCTAACCACCCCGTTTTCAGTCCTCAATCCAACGAATGCGCCTGGTTCCTTCAGATAATCGTAGGTGAGACCGTCGTCGTCATACAATATACCTGCGCATTCCTCTCCAAATGATTCACCATGGACGGGCAGGGGCTCCCCGTCACGGATAAAGGGAACAGGGCTTGCCAAGGGAATGACCGCCCCCTTCTTGACAAAGAGGGGAATGTTCGCCAGGTCGTTGTCGGCGAGGAACGTGACAGGGCCCGCATACTCCCTCTTGTCAGAGAATCCCATCCATGCCCCCTCTGGCAGATAAACCCTCCGTTCCGGGGCTCCCGAGACAAAGGGAGCCGCGAGAATCGCATCACCTATCATGAACTCATCGTCGCAATTGCCGGCAATTTCATCGTCTGGCCAGTCCATCGCAAGGGCCCGGAACGGGGGGATTCCCTCGTTGTGGTAGACGGCGAAGGCCGTGTAGACATAGGGCAGCAATTGGATGCGGAGCTTCATGGCGTCCCGAACATACCTTTCCATTCGTCTGCCCTCCTCTTCGGCGAGGAGCTCGTTGACGCCCCTGCAGAGCCATGGGAAGTTGTTCATGTACCATCCGTTGATCAAGGCACACGGGGCAAGCATGACTGCCTGAATCCGTCGAATCAGATCCTCCGATGTCCTGCCCTCCCGAACTTCGGGAGACCAGAGCAGACCTGAGAAGCCGGCCGTAACCATCCCTCTGATAAAATCTCCGTGGGCATATAAATCACTGTAAAGGACAAATGGCATGGGTGACGCCAGGGCATGGGAGGCGCGAACCAAATCAAAGTGCCGCTGGTTGCGACGACGAAAGATTCCCTCAAACATCTCCTGGTATTTGATACCTATAAAACTATGCATCTGCTCGCCATCCACTCCGGAGGGGAATTCGGCATAGTCAGGAAACGCCCATACGCCGCCAGAGTAGTAGTCCCCGCTGTCACACTCATCCAGCTTGAATCCCGCAATGCCGTTGTCCAAAAGTTCCTTCTCGTGATAGTCTCCGAAGATTCTGCATGCTTCTCTGGTCAGGAAGTCAGGGACATATCCGCGCATGGCTGGCTCATCCCCTGTCCATGGAAGAATCTCCCTGGCAAAAGGACATGCCGTGGGATGGACAAAGGCATTCTCCCACAGGTTTAGGCGGAATCCTTGTTCGCTGGATCTACGGATGAGGGTCTCTGGTTCGGGGAACCTCCTCGACCAGACATAACTGTTTGGATAACAGTTGGAATGCCAGCCAGGCTCCAATCCTATGACCGATATTGGCAATTCCGCCTCTCTGATACGCTCCTCCATTTTCAGTACCTGCTCCTGATCAAACTGGGCGCAGACTCTGTACCAGGGTGCCAATCCCCATAGAGGAGGAATTGTGCCGCCCCCGGAAAACGCCACATATCTGCGGACAACATCCCGCATGGCCGGACCGGAAAAGAAGTAAAGGTCTACACCCGACGCCACGGGTATTTCTATGCAGATTCGGTTACCCTGGGCCGGAGAGGAATAAAGCGATTCGACATCCGTATGGACTTGGTTGCTGAACTCCTCTAAAAGCTTGGGAAGTTCTCCCTTCTCCATGCTTCCGCCAAAACAGAAGACGGCGTATCTTGCCGTATCGACGAAAACCCCGTATCCCTTGGATGACACATAAAAGGGCACGGGAGCATGGCTGTCGCCCGTGTCGGCAACCGGATCGGCATTTGTCCGCAGGGTACGCTTCTTCCCGTCCTGGCGGAGTGATTTCAACTGAAGACCGCCGCCATAGATGCGCTCACTCCTGTCATAAGGAATCTCCACCAGAAAACCACGCTTCGTCTTTCTCCATTTCATGGCACCAATATCTAATGGAATATTGGTCTCCGAACTCATGGAATCCAAAATCCTCGTGCAAATCGGACTTTGCCGATGCGAGACAGGGGTGTCCCGCTCCGGGGTTCCCAGGGTGATCTTCCATATCCCCCGCGCAACCTGCATCATATTGTCACCGGACATGATTGGTAATCCTTTAATGGCGTTTCGCACGCTGGAACGTCTATCGGCAAAAACCTGGCCTCATCAAACCACGAACTCCAGAAGGACAATCTGATGAGGCCATATAATCTACCTCAAGTCAAGATACCGCATCTCCTGTTGCTCGGGGCAGGAGAGCGTCCTAGTCTGGCCGCCGAGGGAGTACACGACATCCAGCCGCTTGGCGGCGCCGGGGGCGGGATCACACCCGAAGGTGCCGTTGTTGACGGGGATGTCGCGATCCGACGAGACAAAGTCACGCACTGTCAGGGTCACGTCCACGCCATTGTCACCCGAGCCATAGGACGCCCTGATGATCTGGAGATCCTGCGAATCTGTCTCCCCTGAGCCCCACTTCAACACCCCGAAGGAGGAGCAGTTGTTGAAGTTTCCGTGGAAAATCAGCGGCCAGGAGGAATCCTCTGGAACAGTCTTCTCACCGCGCCCTAAAAGGACTCTCACATCTTCGCCGTCACTCAGGTTTATGCTTTTCAGTGGAATGACGACCTCGGCCGTCCAGGAGTCGGGGCCTATTTTTGTCCTCACCTCCCATTTACCATTCCATTCGCTTCCGGAGGGCAGCTCCTGCCAGTTCACGCCCAGCACCCGCTTCGCATTATCAGCATCAACTGTATGGTCGACTATTAGATGGTCTGTCTGGACTCCCGACGGGGAGAAGGCAAACATGAAGAATGGGAATGGTTTCTTTTCGTCAAGGGCAATTCGCGGGGCAAGACGAATCTCGAAGTTATCGCCTTCCCACAAGGAGCTGTCATGCTCGGTAAATCTGTCTGCGATTCTGCTCATGTTTGACTCATAGCAGAGAACCGAAAAATACAGATTGTCGGCATCATGCAGAACCCTCACGCTGGTCTTGTGCTTTGGTGACTCCTGGGAGCCGACGATTCGGAAATCCTCAAGAATGGCAGCCCCTTTCCAAATGTCATCGGTCAAGCCGCCATCAACCACCGGAGCCTCCGAAGCCCTCGGAACAACAACCTCGAGGGAATATCCGAATGGAACTGTCGACGTGGTTTCGTCATTGTTCTTGAGATAATCCCTCCAATTCACTGTCTCATCGTGGTATTTGATGGCAAACGGAAGCTGCTGGCCATCCTCCATCGCCTGGCGGAACGCATCCGTCTCGAAGATCTTCCCCCACGAAATATCAACATCGGGGTGGTAGCGGTCTATCAGACGCAGCATCTGCCAGGCGTTCTGCTGAATGCGAAAGGAATCTCGCCCCGAAACAATCAGTTTGCCATCCTCAATCCAGATTCCCTCCTTTCCTCTGCTGAGAACAATCGCCGGCTTGCCTGGTGGAATCGATGTCAGGATTCTGGCTCCTGCATTGCCCAGTCCACAACGTAGATTGTCGTCGATCATCTGCGCGCAACCGCTGAGGCGGTCATCCGCATCCGAAGGAATGACAACCACGGCTTGGCTGAAGTCGAATTCCATGAGTATTGAAACGGGGTCAAGAAAGAGTTCCGAACGAAGAACTATGCGCAAATCCATTGGCTTGCCCGCGACAAGAGAGACCTTCATTCCCGAGGAGATGGGCGCTCCGTTCCATACCGCCTGGTGGCAGACATAATGGCGATCCGCCTGAAAATGAATCACGGCCTCTGTGTTCTTGTCGGCGACAAGGATTGCACTCAACACCTTTTCGTACGGATCGTTAACCATGGAAGTCTCCGCCTTTACCTGCACTCCCTGGGCGAAACTGATCCCGACAGGGGTGGAAATCAAGGCATTTTCACGCAAGGCAAGCCCGCAGGAGAATTCCGTCTCCGCACCACGCAGAATCGACTCCAGCTTCCGCCCTCCACGATACCAGAACGGCAGGACGGAGAAATCGCCGAAATAGCCATTGTCTATGACCTGGGTTACAGTCACAGGAGCACGGTCGCGGTTAATCAGAACCAACAACCCGTCAAGTCCCTCGCCGTAACGCACCTTGTCAAGATTGCCTCCTCCTCTTACAGGGCAAGGGGGATAGTGCCCGCGTTCCGAAAGCTCGACCAGGTAGGGCATCTCCGCATAGATGTCGCGATGCGAGAGAACAAGCTTCCATACAGGAAGCAGATTGCATTGGTAAAACAGGGAAATCTCATCACGGACATAATCCTCGGCCGCAAGACGCAACTGACGGGGTGTCATCTTCTCCCATACAAGGTAACGGCTCAATTGCGTGTCATAGTCAATGTTGTGCATATAGGCGGGACGATGACCGCGGAAGCAGAGGCCGCGATTGAACATCTCATACATTTCGCCATACAGCCGCGATGGATCGAAATTCTCATAGAGATAGGCGTCAGGCTTGAAGGCCACAAGTGGATTGGCAAACCAGGTATTGCTCCAAACGCCTAAAGTGCGGTCCCCTTTCTTCAAGGAATGAAAATAGTCGCAATGCTCCTGAAGATATCGGCTATTGCGGATGAAACGGCCATTCTTGTCATAGCTCCATCCGGGAATGTAATAGTCGAGTTCACCGCGGTATACGTCACACTGCCCGATTGACGTCGGCTTGTCAATGTCAATGAAGCCGTCATAGGCGATTGCCGACATCTCGTTCTCCGCGAACAGGAGGGGAATATCACGCCGATAGACCTTTTCCAGCGGGCTTGCCCAGGCAAACATATGCCCGCTTATGTCATACCCCAGAGCCCACCCCTGATATGGAGACTGCCCCTTCACAAGAGGATAGACGTACTTCTGGTAGCGGTTCCTGATGATGACATCCCTGTCAATCGTGTTGAAGATGTAAAAACCGTTCAATGTGTTGCCCCGGAAATCATTGGCGCGGAAACGACTCCTCCGCTCACGGTGCATTGACTCCCGGTCAAGTATGTTCAACTCGTTGGCTGTCTTGGATTGACGGCCAGCGCGACGCTGCGGAGTCTCAGGTGACAGGTCTTCCCAAAGGTCGGAATGCCCGTAGAAGTCGCCCTGCTTGCGGTAGTAGGCATACGCCCAGCTCAGACCAATCCGTCCTTGCCCACAGTACTTGACCTTTACGGGCGAATCGATGGCTCCAGTCAAAATGCCTTCACAATGGCTGTCGGTGAATTGGCCGTTGACAAGGCGTTCGTCAACGCCAGGAACATAGGAGAATGCCTCAGGGAAAAGCCCCTGGTAACGGCCCATTGCGTCATATTCGGAATATCCCCCACGGAAGGGAAACACGACGAAAGTGATTTCGCACTCCTGTTTCGGAGGCAGGGCAATCCTTGTCGCGTAGTATGCGATTCGGTCCGCCGTGACGCCTGATTCCAGATAGGAGGTCCTTGGACTTGGTGTCAGTCCAAATCCCAGGCTGACGGAATCCAAAAGGACGCATGCAACCGGATAGGTATTAAGCAGGGTGGTGCGATTAAACGGCGCGGCATTTAGGCTGCGCGTCTCATAGCCATCCCAGAATTTTCCATCGGCGCCAGGGGATGCAACGCGCAGCGATGGCTCGAAACAGAGTTCTTTTGAAGTGGGGTTCGTGAACCTGAAACTCCAAAGCAGTGCGCCAGAGCGGACATGGCTGTCGGATTTCAGCCTAAGTCCATTGGCATAAACTCCTTGGCTCTTCTCCCGAATGGGGACATCGGTCAGGTCTGCGGAAACTCGGAAAACAACGGTGAAAACAGAGTCGCCAGACCTTACGGTTGCAGTCCTGGAGGCTGCATCCACCCTCCACTCGCCATCGGCAAACGGAAGCGGGAGGACATCGGCTCGCAATGCACCCATGGTCAACATTAACAGTAAAAGAATCTTCGTCTTCATTATTGGTATTTCCTTCCAGAAGCCTTGATTAGTAAAACAGCGGATTGCTCTTCGACATCGAGTGTGAATGCGCCGATTGGCCGGTGCAACTCAAGGATGCGGCTGAGGTTGTGCGTTCTGTCAAGCAGTTCGACGGTGACCCATTCCAACTCCTCTGGATGGTCAAACTCCATTTCTATCTTCTGACGCCCGTAATTGAAAAGGCTGACCAGAACCGCAACGCCCCCCGATTCGTTTCCGCCCGCAAGAACACGGAAGGCATATTCCCTGCGCTCTGAATTCTGCGGAAATACCCGCGCCTCGCTGTGTTCTGCTTCAATCTGGAGGCGTCTGGGATAGAATCGTGCCAGTTCCCCGAATGCCTTCATGCCATAATATTTTTTCCCCGGCAGCATAGTCACGGGCATGAAGAGCCCAAAGTCTGTCCCCGTGACCGTATAGAGATAGCCCATGTCAAGTGGCTGATCCTGCCAGTCGATCAGGCATCCCGCCGTGAAGGCCGCTGCATTGGAATCCTTCATTTCAAGAACGACCTCCAACTTCTTCTCAGGGCTCTCGCGCATCCTGGAGAAGCCAAACTGCGGCATATATGCCCACTCTGTGCAGTGTAGTTCGGTTTTCTCGAAACCCTTCTTGTCCAAGTAGGTCCTGATTTCCCTAAATTGCCCCGACATCCACTCGATGTCCGTACCGTACAGATGAATGCTGTAAAAGTCCAATGGCAAATGGCGCTCCGCACACAGGTCGATGAACTCCCTCCCAAAGGAACGATGCTCCCCATTTTCCTCCCACTGGCAATTGGAGGGACCACCAATCTTTAGCTCCGGAAAACGACTCTTCAGTTTCGCCGAAACAATGGAGTAGAATTCATAGTAGCTCTCCACAGGGGCGTTCCACATGGTGTGAAGATGACGCCCCTCTCCGGAAATGCCCTCGGCCTCATTCCAAATCTCCCAATACTGAATGCCATGATGAAAACCATCTGCCCAACCCTCATTGTAGTGGCGAATGATATGGGAGACTATCTCAACCCATTTGCCGGGGTCGCGGGGAGGCTCTATGACATACTTGTTGTAACTGTGATCTATGCTTACGCCAAGACGATAGAAGACCTGCGTCCCGCAGGACAGGCAATTCGCAATGTAGTCGTCCGTCGCCTTGAAATTGTAATTGAGGGGATTGTCGGGATCTGCATGGAACAGTGGAAATATCATGGGGACATCCACAAGATTCAAACCGGGATTCTCCAATGGGGCGTCATGGAGACGGGTAATCGGAAGATGCAGCTCCGCAAACTCGCGCCGGATGTCTGACCCGATGTTTTCAAATGACAGCGGAGGCGCAAGGCACCCTCCATTGAGCGCCCTGACCCTTCCGGCTCCCTTGTGCTGATGTAAAAGTAAATGAGTCTTCATATACGCCATTCATCGCTTGATCATGCCCCGGCAAGGGGGATTTCACAAGGCGCGAAACGTCTTGTGCCACCCTGCCAGGGCGAAACCTTGACCTAAGAGTATCAATGCCGCTACCAGCCGAATCTGCCACCAGACCATTCAGGGCACAAAACCCCGGGGGTTCCAGGCCAACGACCGCTCAGCGCACTCATGTAGATGTCCTGGTTATGTATCTGAAGGCTGGCGGAGTGACCATCCGTATAGGCGATGTTAATTGCGTGCCCATGGCGCGCATCGGGGGTATAAGTCCCGACTGGATAGCTCGGCACATAATAGGCACCCTTCTCTGACATGGTGTCCTTGGCATCCATTGCCAGATAGCAGACGCTGGTCTGGGGAATCTCACTGATTCTTGCAGGTGTCGAGGTGGGGCTTCCTCCCATGTCCGGCACACTGCCTGTCACAAAGTACATGTTCGAACCGTATGCGGGATTGAGAGTGGTGTGATCGTAATCGCCGATTTGGTCGTCCGCACCAAAGCCAGGACAGGAAAAGACCTTGTAGGGAACCAATCTCAGACCGGCCAGAAGATCCGGCCAGGTTACACCCCACTCCATCCCACTGTGGATGTCTGGCTGATTGAAGGGATATATGAAAGTGGGGGTGAAGTAGTCATCGTAATCATTGGCATACAACACCTCGGCAAGAGCAATCTGCCTGAGATTGCTGACGCAGTTGATGGTGCGCGCCTTCTCACGAGCCTTCGACAAGGCAGGCAACAGCATGGAAGCCAAAATCGCGATGATGGCTATCACTACCAGCAACTCAATCAGTGTAAAGAATCTTCTCATTTTCTTACCTCGCTTGATTGTTTGACACAAAACTCATCTTCTACTCAACATAAGGAAAAATCTTCCGAAAAACACGCCCGACTGAACTCGCGTAAACGAATCCACTCTATTCAATGGCTACCTCCTCGAACCTTGAGTTATGAAAAAAACGAGACGAATCGAAAAACACTCCCAAACTAACGTCTGCAAAATGCCCTCCCTCCGCAATCAATGCTCAATGTCCAATGCGCAGGACCCGATGCCTCCTCCCCCCCAAAAAAAACACAGACTCCTCAAATCGTCAGAGAAGAATCACAGGAGAATTCTCCTGTGAAAATTCCTACATTCAACTGATTGAATACAGTTGAACTCCTCATTTCTCCAAAATTTAAATGCACCTTTGCATTTTGCAAGTGGTTTTTACCCTGTAATTCATTTTTTCATACAGTTGTATCTTTTTTAAGAGCGCCGTGTTCAAGCCCCTTATCCCCCCCATGGAGCCACCCGATGCGGCATGGGCTTCTCGTCCTCTGATTCCTCTTTTCGCGCCTCATGTTCAACCCAGGCGCCCGTCCTTCGTGGCAAGTCAACAGAAAAGCCCGAAATCCGCTCGGGAAATCGGGCTTGGCGGTAATGTGCGGCGATGCAATCAATCTGGGGATTTCAACTGTTGTCCAGAAAGAGTGTGAGCTGTTCAAGGGACTGAAGAAGGTCAGCGCAGAAGAGGGTGACGCGTCGGAGGGGCTTCTACTATTTCTCTGGAATGTTCCTCCAGTCTATGGGGGGCGGGGGAATCCATAGCGTCTCTGGTTTCCCAGGATTTGCAAGGTGTTTCTTCAGTTGTTCCCATAATCCATTGGCAAGCGCGTGGTAGGAGAATTCGACTGGCAGAACACCTGGCTGGGGGGTGTCGCCCCGTCCCGTTCCGGCCAGGACAATGTCACGCCCCGGTATCAGCCCGTATTGGGCAGCCAGGGCAACGGCGAATTTCAGTCCATGATGGAAGCAAATTATCGCTTCAGGGCATTCGGCCTCTTGGTTCAGCATCTCTTCGAACTGGCGTGCAATCCGGGCCTCGCGGGGTATCTCAATGTCGCTCTCGCTCGCACTCGTAAGCCATTCGGGACGGCAGGAAAGATTGTGATTCGACAAAAACGCGGAGAATTCTGCATTTACCTCCTCGGAGATTAGCTTTGAACAAATGGTGAATGACAACGCGATCCTGCGGTAGCCACGCTTGTAGAGGCCTTCGGCAAGCTCACGCACAAGCCTGCGGTGATCGAAGTCCACGCAATGAAGCGGCCCATTGCGGTATGCATGGTTCGCCGTGACAACAGGAAGATCGAAGTTTTGCAGGCAAAGGTCTATCTTTGTATCGCTCGTACCGTAAAGGGAGACATACCCGTCCGCCCATCCATAGCGCCAGAATGCGCCGCCGGGCTCATTGCACACCTTTTCAGGGATGTCAACAAAAATCGCCTCATAGCCATCCTTCTCAATTGCACGACGCAGAGACTGAACGACAACATCGCTGGAGCTACCCTTCCGGAAATTGCAGAATACGCCTATGATCTTGGATTTTGGACGATAGACGATACGGACCCCACGGGTGCTGTCGGCAACAATCAGCGAACGCTTGGAAAGTACAGAAAGAGCCTTCTGTATCGTGGACAGGGATACATTGAACTGTTTCGACAGCTCACGCAGGGGCGGAAGCATGTCGCCATAGGTCTGATTGGCAATATTCTGCTCTATTTTTTTTGCGATTTCCTGGTAATGCGAGATCATAAATGAGTCCTTTTTCTTTTTTCTGCGCTTATAATGTAGCGCGATGTAATGTGATTGACATAAGTGGCGTCACAGATTTAAACGCCTTCTGCAACGCATCATCGAATGTGGATCCAATGATTCATTTTAAGCAGATGGCTACTAAACCCGCTGTGCAAAAGATAAGCCCAAGAACCTGCAGGGGGCGCAGACGTTCCCTGAATTGGCATACGGCCAGGATGGTAAAGGAGACTATGCTGGAACCAACCATCAGAGGATAGGCGGCGCCGCCAAGCCCCTTCTGCGCCATTATGTCCAGACTGGGAAAGAGCAGAAGGTAGGTCGTCACTAGAGCGAAAAACTGGACTGCAAGGACATACTTCCAGAATATGGGACGCTTATAGTTAGAGCGTGCCCGGCCATTATCCTTGATGCTCTTCGCATGAAATAGGTTAAATATATAACATCCTATTAGTGTTCCAAGAGATACAGCCATGGCACGCACAATGCTCGGCACGCCGGATGTTACAGGGTAGTAGGATGGCGATGTGCTCATATTCTGCTGTAAGGCAGCACAAACAAATGCACAAAATGCCAAAACCCTCCAGTTGCATTCGCTAGGCTGGCGCTCGTGAGTTGAATGGTTGTTTTTTGATGCTCCAAACAGAAATAAGGCAAATATTATCGACAAAATGCCAAGCCATTGAATGCGATTGGCTCCCTGACCGAAGAAAACCACACCGCCCATGAACGGAAAGATTAGCGCTGACTGAATAATCGCCCAAATAATTCCGCTAGGACCACGCTGCATCGACAATGACATGAATTGAAGCATCGAAAAGTTGAAGACGCCAGATAGCATATAGACAATGCAGATAATTGCCGTTGATGATGCCGGAGATGTTATCCTTTGACGCGTTATCGCAAGAATCAAAAGACAGATGACGATTGATAAAAATGCACCCGCCTTCTGTATGGACGAGGAGGATATGTCGTTCTTGGGGCAATTCCGCATCACATAGCCAATGATACACCAGCTTGCGCCAACTACGCATAAGGCCGGTATCGCAAAATAAAATGTATGCAGAAAATCCGATGTGAACATTGTTATTATTCTGTCCCATCTCAAATTGGGAACCGTGTCATAATATAGCCTCACGCGTTGCGGCAACTTGACAAATCACGACAATTCAATCCTAAAAACAGCACAAGTGTATACATTGCTTCACAAGCAATGCATAACAAGAGGCATATCAGCAAGTTACATCAGATAATAGCGAATATGTCCAGATGCACGGGCTTTGTGCCGTCTTCTGTATTGGAGCCTCCCTTTCATACTGGACTTGGGAGGGACACGATGCAAGGCGGCCTGAAGCCTCACGCTGAGGCGAAGGGACTGTCCTGACACCTTGAGCAAATACATGAGTAGCCCGCAATAGGGGGTTGTCCATGAGGCGGTCTGGTCAGTCATATCATTGCCCTCCTCCCCAAGTCTCCTTTCCTACGGCATTCAGGGGTGGATGCAATGACGGCATCCGACGGTTCCCCCTCTTCCACACGGAGGGGCAAGGGAGGAAGGGGCTGTGATTCTCCTGGAAGCGTCACCGCGGGTCGCCCCGTCGAAGGGGCGCCGGAATGGCAATGCCAGCGGGTGGCAGGGAGATGTCCCACGGAGTGACTTCCCCCCGTCCCCTGTCTCTTCGCGGACTCATCTACTCATCCCTCAGGCGCGGAGGAGAACCTTTCGTTCCAGTGCAGGAGTCCCTTGATTTTTTCGCGGAGCCATTCCACGACAGCATAGAGTGCTGGTGTGAAGACGATACCGACGACAGTCGCGAAGAGCATGCCTGAGAAGGTAGTGATGCCGATAGCCTGTCTGCTTCCCGCTCCTGCTCCTGATGCGAAGACCAGTGGCATGACACCGAAGATGAAGCTCCATGCGGTCATGAGGACTGCGCGGTATCTCATTCCCGCGCCGCTGACTGCCGCGTCGAAGATACTCTTTCCGGCCTCTCGTTCCTGCTTTGAGAACTCCACCATCAGGATAGCGTTCTTTGCGGTCAGTCCGATCATCATGACCATTCCCAGCTGTGCGTAGATGCTAAGCGTCGAGTACTCTGCCAGTCCCATCGCCTTTCCCAGTGCGGACCCGCAGAACCAGAGTCCGATGAGAGCTCCAGTGACCGAGGTGGCCACCGTCAGCATGACTGAAATCGGGACAGACCAGCTTTCATACTGTGCCACGAGGAAGAGATAGGCGAAAGTCAGAGCCATTGCCATCAGGAACCAGAGTCTTCCCTCGTTCTGCTTTTCCTGGTAGCTCAGTCCAGTCCATTCGATCTTGTACCCTTCGGGGAGGGGATATGATTCCACGATCTTGATGACCTCGCTGGAGTTCACGCCTCCGGCGCCGCCTACATTGATTTCCGCGCAGGCGTTCTTGTTGAAACGGGTGACCTGGTTTGCGCCGACAGTGTATCTCACAGTGGCGATGGACGACAGGGGCACCATCTCCCCCACCGTGTTGCAGACCTGGAGCGACCGGATGTTCTCAAGGGACTTGCGGTAGTCGGCCGGCGACTGGATCTTCACCTCGTAGTTGCTGCCGTTGAGAGTCAGGTCGTTGACATAGATTGACGCGAAGTTGCCCTGGAGGGCGTTGAAGATGGTCTTGGCGGAGAGCCCCAGCGACTCCGCCTTCTTCCTGTCGATGTCCAGCTGCAGCTGTGGCGTCTCCGCATTGAACGAAGAGAGTGCATACCCGATTCTTGGATCCTGCATCAGCTTCATGCTGAGTTCCTTTGCCGCGTCGGAGAGCTTCGTCATGTCGGTTCCGGCCGCATAGCTGCACAACTGGAATGTTGCGCCGCCTGTGGCGCCGAGCCCCTGGATGGCGGGTGGGACGAAACAGCTGACCCGCGCTTCGGCGATGTGCGCGGTCCGCTTCTGGATTTCCGAAACCACCGCCTGCAGCTGGGTCTCGCGGGTCTTGCGCTTGTCCCAGTGCTCCAGCTTGATGATGCCCATGGCGACATTTTCGCCGCTGGCGCTGATCATGGAGCGTCCTGTGACGAAGGTAGTGTGCTCGATGCCGGGGGTGCCTTCGACCGAGCGCCTGAACTCGTCCACGGCGGCATTTGTCCTGGCCTGTGTCGCGCCGAGTGGCAGTTCGATATTGCAGAGGATAGTCCCCTTGTCTTCGGAGGGCAGGAACGAGCTTCTCGTATGTCCGAAGAGGAAATATGCGAAAGCCAGCATTGCCGCGAAGAGGACGACAGTCAGGACGCTCCGTCTTGCGAGGAGCCTGACGAACCTGATATAGATGCTTCGGCTGGTGTCAAGCGTCCAGTTGAATGGCTTGAAATACCATGCGGGCTGCTTGCGTGGCGGCTTGAGCAGATATGCGCAGATCACGGGGGAGAGCGTCATGGCCACCAGGGTTGACAGGCACAGGGAGATGCACATCGTCATCGCGAACTGGATGTAGATGTTTCCCACCATGCCTCCGTAGAATGCCAGCGGGACGTAGCACGCGACGGTGACCAGGGTGGTGGCGATGATGGCTCCGGTGATCTGGTCCATTGTCTTGAGGGCGGCCTTCTTTGCGGACAGTCCCTCCCGCTCCATCAGCGAATGGCAGTTCTCCACCACGACGATGGCGTCGTCGCACAGTGACCCGATGACCAGGATAAGTCCGAACATTGTGAGCACGTTCATGCTGTAGTCGAATGCCAGCATGAACGGGAATGTCCCCAGCAGGGAGATTGGGATTGCGATTGACGGGACGAGTGTCGCCCGCCAGTCCTGCAGGAACGCCCAGGTGATGAGGACGACCAGTGCCAGCGCCATGATGATTGTGATGATGATCTCCTTCATGGAGATGCTGATGAATTCTGTGGGGTCGAAGGCGGTCATGTATGTGACTCCTTCGGGCAGGAGCTTCTTCCAGTTCTCCAGCTCCGCCTTCACGTGCTTGACGGTGCTGAGGGCGTTGGAGTCGGGATTACGGAAGACCGCCAGGGGGACGACCTCCTTTCCGTCGAATACCGCCCGGGTGGAGTAGCTGGTGCGCCCCAGCTCGACCTCGGCTATGTCACGCATGCAGACAAGGCTTCCGTCCTCGCCGCGGCGGAGGACTATCTCCTCGAACTCCTCCTTAGTGGCAAGGCGGCCGGTGACATTCAGCTTGTAGTTGACATACGGGTTGCTCTTTTCGGTGCCGATGTACCCGGCGGCGGCCTGGAGGTTCTGGGCGCCGATGGCGCTGATGACATCCGCCACGGTGATGTTGAGGCCGGCCATCCTGGTGGGGTTGAGCCAGATTCGCATGGAGTACTCCCCGTCGGAGAAGACTTCCGCGGAGGAGACGCCGTCAATGCGGGCGACGGCGTCCTTGATGTTGTTGCTGATGTAGTTGTCAAGCTCCGGGACGGTCATGGAGGTGCCGTCGGTCAGGAAGACGAACATCGCCAGGAAGTCGTTGCCGCGCTCCATGACGTTGACGCCTGTCTTGGTGACCTCGGAGGGAAGCTTGGACTCCGCGCGCTTGACGGCGTTCTGGAGGTTGACCATGGCGATGTCGGTGTCGGTGCCGCTTTTGAAGGTGACCACGCAGGAGTAGCCGCCGTCGTTGCTGCAGGTGGACGAGAAGTACAGGAGGTCGTCCACGCCGTTGATCTGGTCTTCGATGGGGGTTGCGACGGTCTGCATGACCACGTCCGCGCTGGCGCCGGTGTAGCTGCAGAAGATATAGAGCTGCGGCGGCGCAATCTCTGGATACTCGGCCACGGGAAGCCTGACCATGGAGACGATGCCTGTCAGCACCAGCACCAGGCTGATGACGATTGCGAAGCGGGGCCGCTCAATGAAGAATTTTGAAAACATGGATTGTCCTTATAGTCGGCGGCAGGGATGCGCCGCGTTCATGAGGGTTGCTTGTCTTCCGACAAGGAAAGGGTGTGGGGTGGATGGAGGGGCGCCGGGCACGGGGCGGGGCGCTACTTCCCGCGCACGCCGCTGTCCTGGACTGTCGTGCCGGAGATGACCTTATGGGTGCCGTCGGAGACGATTCTGTCGCCGATGTTCAATCCGTCGAGGACGACATGGCTTTCGCCGTCGGTGCCTCCGAGGAGGATGTGGCGTTTGACGGCCTTGTCCGACTGGTCAAGGAGCCACACGTATGCGCCGTCGGCGTCGAAGAGAAGCGCCGTCACCGGGATGACGGGGCGTTTGTCGCCGGTGAGTCTCGAGAAGTGGACGGTCACGGTGGTGTTTGGGATGAGCTTGAGGTCGGGGTTGTCGAATATGACGAAGAGCTGCACCGTGTCGGTGTTGGGGTTGGCCTTGTAGTCCACCAGTTCCATCTTGCCGACGGCTGGATACGCGCGTCCGTCCGCCAGGGTGAGTGTGCACTGCCAGTTCTTACGGAAGTCGTCGAGGTTGCCGCCGAAGGAGAGGAAGTCGGCGGAGCTGACGGAGAATCTGACGCGGACGGGGTTGACCTGGAAGACGGTGACGAGGGTGCCGGAGGACGGGGTGACGTAGTTGCCGCGGGTGATGTTCGTGACGCCCACCAGGCCGGAGATGGGGGAGGTGATGACGCAGTTGTCAAGGTCTTCACGGGCGGAGACGAGGGCGGCCTCCGCGCCGGCAAGCTGGGCTTCGAGGGCCGCCGTGTCGCTTGTGACTTGCTCCAGGTTGTCCTGGGTGGTGACTTCACGCTCGAAGAGCTTGCGGGTGCGCTCCAGGTTGCTGCGGCCGTATTCCAGCTTCGCCTGGCACTCGGCCACCTTGGCTTCGCAGTTCTTGACGGCCGAACGGTATTTGACGTCGTCTATGCGGTAGAGGACCTGCCCCTCGGAGATGGCGTCGCCGTCGCTGAAGGAGACCTCCTTCAGTTCGCCGGATACCTGGGGGACGATGTTGACAAGTTCCTTGGACAGGACCTTGCCCACATAGTCGCGGGTGGTGAGGTCTTCGCCTTCCACGACTGTGTAGACTGGCACGGAGGCGGTCAGGGAGGCTCCGCCGCCGCCGGGCATCTGGGCGGACAGGCTGCCGGGCAGGAGCAACGCCACGCCGAATGCACCCGCAAATAGCAGGAATGAGGCGATGGAACGGGAACGGAGGCTGTGGCGGTGGTGTAGTGAAGAGATGGCCATTTTTATTGTCTGTGGATTTTATTTCCGTGTGGAATTAATAAGGGGACCGGCGTTAAAACGGAGCAAGTCGCGCTTTATTGCACGGGAAAATGGTTTTCCGGGGAATCTATGGCAATGTCATTTCGTGTCCATTTCGTGTCCATTCGTGGTTCAAAAACATCTCAGACACGTCATTTCGTGCATTTCGTGTGTTTCGTGTGTTTCGTGGTTCAAAACCTGCTTTTGCTTCGTGCATTTCGTGGTTCAGGACACTCCTCCCAGTGGAGCTCATGGCAGTGCCCAGGCGAGTTGCTCCTCCCAGATGCGCCGGTTGAGAGTCTCGGCGCACTTGAGAAACGTCTCCTTGTCCTTCTCGGAGACCTCCGGGAGGTACTTGTCGACCAGGTGCCGTGCCTGGATGCGGTGGAATTCGGAGAAGTGCCGTCCCTTTTCGGAGAGGAAGACCTTGACTGCGCGCCGGTCGGAGGAATCCTGCACCCTGTCCACGATTCCGATGTGCACCAGCCGGTCCACCAGCTTGGAGGTGGCTCCCTGTGAAAGCTGGAGAAGCCGGGCGAGTTCCTTGATAGTGACGCCGTCCGGGGAGACATGTGCGACAATCATGGATGCGCGGACCTGGACAACCGTGGGGGATGCGCAGCCGATGGGGACGATTCCCTGTCGCTTGCAGAACTCCATCATGTTCATCGAAAGCTCCAGGAGGGCTCCCAGGCACTCGTTTGTCTCTGATTCGTTCATGGATAAATCTCCTATTTGTAAATAGATTCCGAGAGACGCATAATATAGCGTCCTGAAGGCGGACCCACTCCCCTGGAGGCACTGCGTGCGTGGTTTTTGATATTATCTTTGACAAAAAGCCAGCCTTCACCATTTTTCGCCTTCATCCTGCCCCTCGGAAGTGCAGGCATTTCGTGGTTTTCGTGGTTTAAATCGCCTCCCCCTCCCTATCTCCCTCCTCCCCATTCGTGTCCATTCGTGGTTCTGAATTTTCCCAGCCCGCGTCATTTCTTGTATTTTTCGTGTATTTCGTGGTTTTCGTGGTTTAATTCCTCTCCTCCCCCTTCCTCCCCATTCCTCTCCCTTCGTGTCCCTTCGTGTCCATTCGTGTCCATTCGTGGTTCTGATTTTCCCAGACCCACGTCATTTCGTGTTTTTTGGTGTATTTCGTGTTTTTTGGTGTATTTCGTGTTTTTCGTGGTTTAACTCCCCTCCTTCCCATTCGTGTCCATTCGTGTCCATTCGTGGTTCTGAATTTTCCCTGCCCACGTCATTTCTTGTATTTTTCGTGTATTTCGTGCTTTTCGTGGTTTAACTCCCCTCCTTCCCCTTCGTGTCCCTTCGTGTCCATTCGTGGTTCTGGTTTTTCCCAGGCAGCGTCATTTCGTGTATTTCGTGCTTTCCGTGGTTTAATTCCCCTCCTCCCCTCCTCCCCTCCTCCCCATTCGTGTCCCTTCGTGTCCATTCGTGGTTCTGATTTTTCCCTGCCCACGCCATTTCGTGCTTTTCGTGGTTTCATCCCCTCCCTTCGTGGCTCGGCAGTCCCCTCCCTGAGAATACATCATCCACCTCTTCCCACATCCTTCCCCTATGCAGAACAGAATTGAAATCCGTCGTGGACTCCCTTCAGACTTTCCCCGCATCACCGACCTGGTCGCCTGGAGCTTCCGCACCCACACCCCAGCCCACCTTCGCTTCGAAGACTTCGACCCCGCGACAGTCAATCCCTCCCCGGAGGCGATGGGCTACTGGCGGATTGCATTCCTCGACGGAGAGATGGCCGGCGGCCTGGTACTCGTCCCGCGCCGTCTTCGTCTTGGGGGCGCCGAGTTTGAGTACGGATGCATTGGCCATGTCCACTGCTACCCCAAATACCGCCACGCGGGCATCTTCCAGTCCCTGATGAACCGTGCCATTGCCGACATGGACGCCGCCGGCATTCCCCTCTCCTACCTGAGCGGGGACCGTCTTCGCTACGGCAACTATGGGTGGGAACACGGTGGAACATACCGGATGCTATGCCTGGAACCCGCGCTGATGCGCTTCTCAAAGTGGAATCCGGAGCCGAGCGTCCTGGATTTCAGGGAATACCTGGGTGACGAAAAGGATACCCTCCGCATCAAGGCCGCACGGGAATCCGCCGCCTCCGCGCCCCTCCACGACACCGCCGAGGAAGTCAGGCAACTCTTCATCAAGCCCGGACGTGTCACCTATCTCTACGACACAGACGGCTCCTTCGCATACGCGGTCCTTTCGAACCGCGACATCCTGGAGTACGGCGGGGATGTCGACGGGGTCGAGAAAATCGTCCGATGCGTCCTCCAGACAGGTCCCATAAACGCATATCTGCCCCCTCCGGAATGCAATGGCTCCCTGGAAAGGATGCTTGACCAATACGCACAGTACTTCAAGAACGACAAAACCCAGATGGTGCGCATCAATGACCTGGTGAAGACGCTCCAGGCATTTACGCCGTGGCTCGAGGAAAGGCTGCAGGGATGGGAGGGACGAATTGTCATCGCCGGAGACGGCACGGAACATGCCGCCATCGCCGGAGACGGCAGCCATGTCAATGTCACACGGACAGATGACGAGCCGGATCTGGCCGTGTCGCGCAGAAAGCTGGTGTCATTGCTCTTCGGGGCATGTCTGCCCGACGAGGTCGCACATGACCGCAATCAATTCTGGAGACGGGCGTTCCCGCTCCCGATTACCTGGCCCCCAATGGAGCATTGTTAGGAGTAGAGAGGAGGGAGGAGAGGGGAGAAGGTAGTGCGTGGATGGTGCGCGTGGGTGCGCCCGCGCGGCGATCTTGCCACGCGTCCCTTGAGTAGGGAGAAGGGAAGCTGCGAAAACGCGCAGGATACGTTTTTGTGCCATGAGATACGCGAATACATTGTCGGGGAGATTTATTGACCGTCCCAACCGTTTTATCGCCCATGTGGAGATAGACGGCGCTGTTGAGACGGTTCATGTGAAGAATACCGGGCGTTGCAAGGAGCTGCTGCTGCCTGGCGTCGAGGTGACGTTGTCCGCATCGGGGAATCCTCTTCGCAGGACGAAATACGACCTTGTCTCCGTCTTCAAGGATGGGATTGGCTGGATTAACATTGACAGCCAGGCTCCGAATGTGGTGGTGAGAGAGTGGCTGGAGTCTTCTCCCGTGCAGTTTCCGGATATCACCCTTTTGAAGCCCGAATACACCTACGGGAATTCCCGTGTGGACTTCTATCTGGAGTGTGGCGGGGGGCGTCGGGTATTTATCGAAGTCAAGGGGTGCACGCTGGAAATCGATGGGATAGGATACTTTCCCGATGCGCCGACGGAGCGTGGCGTCAAGCACCTTCATGAACTGGCGAAGGCCGTGGGGGATGGCTACGAATGCGTCATTGCCTTTGTCATCGCCATGCCAGGCATTTCCCGGGTGCTTCCGAATCGCGTGACACATCCTGGATTCGGTGATGCGTTGGACGAGGCGGTCGGTGCAGGCGTGAAGATTCTGTGCCTGCCATGCAGTGTAGCGCCAGGGGAATTGGCGATTGTCCCCCCCAATTCCTGAAATATTCCGGACAGGGGAGGGTGCGTGGCCTCCGTGCGGGCCTGGGGCTTTGGGTGCGGGGCTATTCCTTTTGCGTGTTGCCTCGCCGTGGCCGGGAGTCCAGCTGGAGGATAGGCGCCATCAGGGCGTGGGCGCAGAGGAGTCCTGCGGTTGCCGTGACAGTGACAATGGAGCCCATTGGCCGTCGTTCGGCGGGAGTCTCGGCGGTGGAGTCGCAGAGTATTGGGAGTTCCCTTGAAGTGACGCAGACGATTCCCCCCTCGATGCCTTGTTTCCGCAGGGTCTTGCGCATGATTCGCGCAAGTGGGCTGCCGCTGGATGATGCGATGTCGGTGATTTCGAGCTGCTCCGGATGCGTGAGATTGGCGGCGCCGAGGCAGCTGACCACGCGCAGTCCCCGCTTCACGCACTGCGAAAGCAATTCGAGCTTTGCGGCACGTTCGTCAATGGCGTCCAGGACGCCAGTCCACGCCTTCATTTCAAGATAGGCCGGGATATTATCCGGAGCCAGCCTGGTTTTGTGGACCGTGACCTGGATGTCCGGGTTGATGGCCTTGAGTCGTCTGGCAAGGATTTCGGCCTTTGGCTCTCCGATGGTTGTGGCAAGTGCGGGGAGCTGTCGGTTGAGATTGCTGGACTGGATGCAGTCGAAGTCGACGAGTGCGAGATGCCCGGCGCCGCAGCGGGCGAGTGCTTCGGCAGCCCAGGAGCCGACTCCTCCCAGTCCGCATAGCAGAAACGAGGCCCCGCGCATTCCCGCGAGAGCTTCTTCTCCTGCAAGTAGTTCCAGTCTAGAGAGATCCATAAAAAAGGGGACGGAGAGTGATAATATGTCCTAGGGCAGTGTTTGGGGGGTGTTGCTGCCGTGGACGTCTCTCCGTCCCCAAAGGGAATGCCAGGCGCATCCGTTGTGGCGTCGTTCCTGGCGGCTGTTGGCTTCAATTACTTGTGTTCGAGAGAGAGGGTTTCAGTTGGGAGGTCGCAGACTTCGGTGGGTCCGAAGTACTGGATGGGGCCTGGATAGCGGAATTCGACTCCCTTCGCCCATGCGTCGCGGTTTTCCGCGAGGGTCTTGAAGGGGGCGCCCTCCAGGTCGACGAGAGCCTTGCGGATGACGGGGACGTCCTTTCCGTGGCGGTGTTCCATGTTCATCATCATCGTGAGCGGGATGCCGCCGGCGACCCACTGGTCGATGGGCTTGGAGATGTTTCGGCAGGAGGCCATGTATCCCGTCTTTCCGGCGGCGATCAGTGCGCTTGCGGTGAATCCGAGGGAGTAGCAGTAGTTTGCGTCGAAGTTGGAGGGGGCGGCGCAGCGTCCCTCGTATCCGAAGAAGTGGCACTGGCTGGAGAACTTGATCTTCTTTCCGGCGGCGTTGAGAGCCTTGATGTTCGTGTCGATCATCTCGGCGAGCATCTTCTCGGTTTCAATCTTCGAGACCTGGACATTGCCGTGGGGGTCGCGGTCGCCGACCAGCTGCGCCTTGATGGCGGCGGGAAGGGGCTTGAAGACCTCCTTGTGGGCGTCGGAAAGATTCTTTTCGACGAATGCGACCTTGCCGTCAAGATCGAGCGCGTCAAACTCCGCCTGGTGCTTTGCAAGCAGGTCGTTGAGTTCGGCGATGAGGGTCTGGATCTCGGGGATGAACTCAATGAGCCCCTCGGGAATGAGGACGACGCCGAAGTTCATGGAGTTGGCGGCGCGGTCGACGACGGTTGCGGTCAGCTGGTCCACGATCTGCTTGAGAGAGAGCTTCTTTGCGGCGACCTCCTCCGAGACGATGCACGCCTGCGGGTGTGTCTGGAGTGCGCATTCCAGTGCGATGTGGGATGCGGAGCGCCCCATCAGCTTGATGAAGTGCCAGTATTTGCGTGCGCTGTTTGCGTCGCGCATAATGTTTCCGACCAGTTCCGAGTAGACCTTGGTTGCGGTGTCGAAGCCGAAGGAGACTTCGATCCATGCGTTCTTGAGGTCTCCGTCGATAGTCTTCGGGCATCCGATCACCTGGATTCCGGCGTTCTTGGAGAGGAGATACTGCGCCAGGGTGCAGGCATTCGTATTCGAGTCGTCCCCGCCGATGATGACAATTGCGGTGATGCCATGCTTCTTGCAGGTCGCCATGACCTTCTCAAACTGCTCCTCGGTCTCGAGCTTTGTGCGCCCGCTGCAGATCATGTCAAAGCCACCCGTATTGCGGTAGCTGTCGATGATTTCGTCCGTCAGGAGGATTTGCTTGTCCTCGATGAGTCCCGACGGGCCTCCGAGGAATCCAAAGAGCTGGTTTTCGGCGTTAAGCTTCTTGAGTCCGTCGTAGAGTCCCGCGATCACATTGTGTCCGCCGGGGGCCTGTCCTCCGGAGAGGATGACGCCAGCCTTGATAGGGGCGGTTTCGCGCTTTTCGCCGGGGATGAAATCGATTGCGGGCAGTCCGTATGTGTCGGGGAAGAGCCTCTTGATGGCGTCCTGGTCTGCGACCGACTGGGTGGGCTCGCCGGTTCTGGCGGTTGCGAAGGGGCCGTTTTCAGCGAGGATTTTCGGGAGACGGGGCTGATATGCGGCACGGGCCTTCTGCAAGGGGGAGATTTGCATAATCGGAGAGTTTTTGGGTTGGTTGATGTGGTTGCAAGGCAGATTACAGACGCATTCGCTTAATATATATCGTGCCTGGGGCACGGCTTGGGGCTTCAGTCCCAGCCGGAAGGAATTCGCACAGCGCCACGCCGCCTTCCGCGCCGCGGGCGCGAATCAATAGGTGAGCGCGCCATGCGTGGGAATGCCCCTGAGGTGTTCAGTCTGGTTCCAGCTGAGGAGCTCCCAGCACTTCTCCTCAGGAAAGAAGGCGATTGAGGAGATCGATGCGTTGGCCGGAATCGGAATCCTGTTGCCACGCTTGATGAAGCCCGTGACCATCTGGAGTATCCTCCCAAGCACCGCCCCATGGGTGACAAGAAGGATGCGCTCCCCAGACTTGTGTAATGACGCCAGACGGGTGAGGCAACCCTCGATGCGACGGTGGAACTCAAAGGAGCTCTCACCCCCAGGAACAAGTAGCTCCTCGCCACTCTCATGCCGAAAGGCCGACATGATCTCAGGATACTTCGCGACAAGCTCCGACTGGTGGCGACTCTCAAGCTCGCCTAAATGCCACTCGCGAAGCTCAGGCTCTGGATGCAACTCAAGGTCCTGATGCCCCGCCGCTAAAATGATTTCCGCAGTGTCAAGGGCACGGTGAAGGTCGCTGGAGTAGCATGCGTCAATGTGGACGGGATGAAGCCACTCCGCAACAGCCATGGCCTGCTTCACGCCAAGAGGGTTCAGCTCCCCTTCTGTCTGACCCTGAAGGATGCCCTTGATGTTGGAGGCGGTTTCACAGTGGCGGATGATTAGGAATTCAATGGCTTGGGGCATGGGGAAAGTAGGGAGGAGAGGGTAGGGAGGAGAAGGTAGTGCGTGGCCACTATGCAGTGGGCTTCCAAGGTAGGGAGGAGGGAGTAGGGAGGAGAAGGTAGTGCGTGGTCACTATGCAGTGGGCTTCCAAGGTGGGGAGAAGGGAGGAGAGGGTAGAAGGTAGTGCGTGGCCACTATGCAGTGGGCTTCCAAGGTAGGGAGGAGAGAGTAGGGAGAAGAGGGTAGTGCGTGGCTGGCGCGCTTGGGGGCGCCTTGCGCGGCGCTTCCGCCACGCGTCCTTGAGGGGAGGGCGGTGTTTTGTTGATTTCAGTCGAAGTGGACTTTTGGGGGCTTTCCGATGGGATAGACATTGTATCCCATGTCGTAGAGATTCTGGTGTGGGAGGCAGTTTCTGCCGTCGAAGAGGAATGCCGGTTTTCTGAGATTGTCGAATATCCTCTTGTAGTCCAATGACTTGAAGAGTTCCCAATCTGTGAGGACGACCACTGCGTGGGCATCACGGCATGCCTCGTATGGGTCGCTGACATACTCAACGCGGCCATCCGCGTCCCCGAGGTCCTTCCGGGCATTGTCGAGCGCCTTTGGGTCGCAGATGGCAAGCCGCGCCCGTTCTGCGAGGAGCGCACGGCAGACATCGATTGCGGGGGACTCCCGCGTGTCCCCGGTATTTGCCTTGAAGGCAAAGCCGAGGATTGCGATTCTCTTGTCCGTGACCGTATTGAACATGGCCTCGAGCATTCGCTCAGTGAAGCGCCGTGCCTGGTAGTCATTGATTCTGACGACGTTTTCCCAGTATTCCGCGACTTCGTCAAGCCCGTAGTGTTCGCAGAGATACACCAGGTTGAGAATGTCCTTCTTGAAGCAGGAGCCGCCAAATCCGATGCCGGCCTGGAGGAATCGGGAGCCGATTCGGCTGTCGCAGCCTGCGGCCAGGGAGACCTGGTCCACATCGGCGCCTGTGCGTTCGCAGAGTGCGGAGATAGAGTTGATTGACGAAATGCGCTGTGCCAGGAGTGCGTTGGACACCAGCTTCGTCAATTCACTTGACCAGAGACTGGTGGTGATGATTTTCTCCCGTGGCACCCAGTGGGTGTAAATCGAGGCGATAGTCTCGACGGCGCGCCGTCCCGCCTCGTCTTCGGTTCCTCCAATCAGAATCCTGTCGGGCTGGTTCAAGTCGTTGATGGCGGTGCCCTCCGCAAGGAATTCTGGATTTGAGACGATTTGGAAATTCAGCCCCTTGTCGTTTGCCTGTAGGACGCGTGAGAGGGTCTGGGCCGTTCGGACGGGCAGGGTGCTCTTCTCGACTACGATTTTGTCCCCTTCGGCAAATTCCACGATTTCCCGCGCGGTCTTTTCCAGGAACTGTAGGTCTGACGCCTTTCCCGCTCCGCATCCGAAGGTCTTTGTCGGGGTGTTGACTGAGACGAAGATGATGTCGGCGGCCTTGATTCCCGCGGCGATGTCAGTCGAATAGAAGAGGTTTTTGTTTCGGCACCGCATTACGATTTCTCGGAGTCCCGGCTCGTAGATTGGCAGTTCGTCGGAGTTCCAGGCAGCGATGCGTTCGTGGTTGATGTCAACTACCGTGATGCGGCACTCGGGGCAATGGTCTGCGATGACCGCCATTGTGGGACCGCCGACGTATCCTGCTCCGATGCAGAGGATATTCTTGGGAGTGGTCATGGTGTTGCTGTTGGACAGTTGGGTGGTGGTTGGTGAAAATGCGCGTATCGCCACACGAGGGGGCCGTGCCTGCCAGTCGGCATCCCCGTCATCCCGGTCGCCCTTTGCGCCTCATTGCCGCCCGCGGGTGGCTACGGGGTTGGCGTGGTCTCCTTCGGGCAACGGAGGATTTGCTTCTCAAATGAACCGTTGGGCATGCGCCGCCACTCCGCCTCGATTGTCCCGTGCGGGGTGACGACCTCGCCGCGGAAGTGTTCCAGATCCTCCTGGAAGTCAGGGCGGAACCTGAAGGTCTTGTAGCCAGGTGAGGTGGGCTCGATTCCCAGCAGGCCTGTGCGGACGTACCATGCGGGAGTGCTGCTCCAGCCATGGCAGAGGGAACCCGCGAAGGTGAAGTCCTCGCCGCCGGCCTCGGTCTCCCAGAGAGTCTTCGTGCCCAGGAGGATGGAGGGTTCGAAGACCCTGCGAAGCCTCGGAAGGATTTGCGCGGAGAAGCGCTTCGGGAGCATGCGCATGGTCCGTATCCAGTATGGAAGCGTGCTGAAGGTGGATTCAACGAGCCCCCCGTTCAGCAACGAGGCGGAAACCCTGCGGAGACGGTCGCCCTTGACGGCGCCGTTGTAGATTGCGAGGATTTGGACATGCTCGTGGAAGGGGGTGGCATCCAGCAGATTTGTCCTGATTAGTCCCTTTTTGTCATCCCAGAAGAGTTCTCCGCAGGTTTTTGCGAGTCTTGCGGCCTCCTTTTTGAGTTCGGCCTTTGATTTTCCCGCGAGTGGCATCTTGAATGCGTCGGCCAGCTTTGCGGCTGCGTTGAGTGTTTCGACGAGATAGAGGTTATATGGCGTATTGTAGTCTGTGGGGTCTTCGTTTCCCAGTTCCCCCGAGAGTCCGGGCACCCATTCGCAGAAATTCCAGATTTCCTTGTGTTTTCCCGGATGGTAGATGACTCCCTGCGGTGTGTCGAGAGTCTTTTTCAGGACTGCGTCGATGAGTCTCTCGACAGTGGGGAGCATTGGTCTGACGAGTTCCCTGTCTCCCGAGTGCAGGTAGAGTTCCCATAGTGCGGTCACCCATACGAGCCCGAAGATTGGGATTGAGAGTGCCTGTCGTCCCGGCGAGGTCATCTGGAGAGTCTGTGCATTGTCGTTCCAGTTGTCCCCCATCAGCTTATAGCAGCTTGCGACGAATGGGTAGTTTCCCCAGATTGGGAATCCGAAGAGCGCCTGGTTTCTGGAGTCGTACGGGTATAGTCCCTGTTCCCTCCATGGGCAGTCCTCGAAGTGTTCGTGCTGGCAGAGCGCGAGCGTCCGAATCGCGGTGGCGTCCAGTCTTTCCAGGAGCCTGTCCGGGCAGCTGATTTTCGCGGGCTTTGGCAGATCCCTCATCACTGGCACGATTCCCAGGTATCCGACCTTTGGCGGCTTCGTGGCATTTGTCACATGCATTTCGAGGTATCTCGCCCCCACCCGGCGGAGTCGGTGCGTGAAGTGGAGGAGTCCTCCGTCGCAGACGACCCGGTCTGCGAAGTTCCGTCCGTCGAGGTATGCCCTGACCCGTCCGTCTGTGAGGTGTTCTCCGTGTGCGATTTCCAGGACAGTTCCCTTTTCGGCCTGCAGTGTGACTGTGAGCCAGCCGGTCTGTTCATCACCGAGGTCTACGATCATATACCACCCGTTGGAGGTGAACCTTGGAGCTGGCCAGGTGAAGGGGAAGCGCATTGCGTTTTCCGGTGCGAGCATGAACGGGATTGGCTGTCCCCAAAGGTGGTGTTGGAGTTCCTCCGTGCCAGGCGTGCAGAATGACTTGTCCACATAGTGTGCCCGCAGGAGATCGTTGAAGATCATCTTTGCGGCCGTGCCCGTATTGTCTTCCGTGCGGAGGAGTTCTCCTGCCTGGACGACCTGGGTGACTGGCGCGGGGCGTTCCCGGAGCGGGGGTGCGGCTGCCGGCCGGGGCGTGGGCGTGTTGAGGCAGCCGAGGATGCGTGGCTTCCGCCAATCGAGGCGGCGGGGGGACGCGTCGTAGTAGAAAATGTCTCCCAGCTGGCTTGACAGCGGGATGCCGAGGCCGTTCTCGTATGCCGTGTCAAGGGCGCACTCCCAGGATTCGTCCGTCCGTGCCAGGACCTTTGCGCCGTCACGGACCTCCGCCCAGAGTCCGGGGGGGACTACTGCGGTCGTAAGGGAGTCCCGTCCCAGGACGTATACCTGGATTTCGAGCGTGTTTCTTCCTGGGCGCCATGCTCCCGACAGCGGCAGGTCGGAGTATGTGGGGTGCCCGTCCAGGTCGGAGAACTGGCTGCCCTGGACGACTTCCCCGTTGAGCCTCACGCAGAAGGTCGAGTGGGCCGATATGCGCAGCACAGGGCGTTTTGCGGGGGTTGACAGTGCGAGGCGGAACCTTGCGTATGCGTCTCTGTCGTGTCCTGCTTCGGGTAGCCAGATCCAGGATGTAAGCATTGGCATTGAGGGAGTTTTGTGGTGAATGTCCAGGCGTTGTGCGCCTTGTGTCGGGCTCACATTTCGACCTGCCGGAGTTTGATTCCGAGTTGCCGGAGGGATTCGGGGAGCCGTTGGTATCCCCTGTAAATCATGTCTGCGTTGCGGATGAGCGAGGTGCCGTGTGCGCAGCATGCTGCGACCACGAGCGCCATTCCTGCGCGTATGTCGGGTGAGAGAAGCTCCGCCCCGTGGAGCCGAGACGGCCCGGAAATCACGGCGCGATGCGGGTCGCAGACGACTGCGTTCGCGCCCATCGCAATCAGTCTGTCTACGAAGTATATCCTGCTTTCGAACATCTTCTCGAAGAAGAGGACCGAGCCCTGGGCCTGTGTCGCGGCGACTATCAGGCAGCTCATCATGTCGGAGGGGAAGTGGGGCCATGGTCCGTCCGCGATTGTCGGCATGATTCCATCGAAGTCGTTTTGGACTGCGAGGGGCGCCTCCTGGTCGAGGGTGAGCCTTCCCGGTTCGATGACGAGGTTTGCGCCGAGTTTCTGGAAGACCCGTCGCGTCATCCAGTAGTCGTGCGGGATGATTTCGCCTATGACTTCGACATGTCCCTGGGTGGCGGCTGCGAGTGCGAGGAAACTGGCCGCGTTCACGTGGTCTGCGCCGATTGTGAATTCCGCGCCGTGGAGTTGCCTGACTCCCTGGACCACCAGGACATTTGTCTCAAGTCCGGAGATTTGCGCCCCCATTGCGTTGAGCAGTTGTGCCAGCTGTGTGACATGTGGTTCGCACGCGGCGTTTCGTATGGTCGTGGTTCCCTGTGCAAGGACTGCGGCCATGAGGAGGTGTTCCGTGGCGGTGACGCTTGCCTCATCGAGGAACAGCGAAGCCCCCGCGAGTCCCGTGGCGCGTCGTTGGAAGTGGTAAAGTCCGTCGTCGGTGGCAGTTGCGTCGATTCCGAGTCTTCCCAGCCCGTAGAAGTGCGGGTCGAGCCTCCTCCGTCCGATTTCGTCTCCCCCTGGCTTGTGGATATGTGCTTCGCCATGCCTGGCCGCCATTGGGCCTGCGAAGAGGAGCGATGTGCGTATTGCGTGGCAGAGTTTCTTCGACGGGGAGGCGTTGCAGAATCCCTTTGCGCAGAGTTCCACGGTGGATTCGTCGATTTTGCGCACAGAGACCCCCATTTCCACCGCGATGGCGAGCATGTTCTTGACATCAATGATGTCCGGGACATTGTGCAGGACGACGGGCTCGTCGGTCAGGAGCGTGGCCGCCACCATTGGGAGGGCGGCGTTCTTGTTGCCCTCGACCCGGATGGTGCCGCATGCGCGCTGTCTGCCTGTGATTTCAAGTGCCTTCATCTGTGGCGTCTCCAACCGCCGTAGTAGTCGTCCCCCCGCATGGAATACGGCGTGTCATATTCATCGGAATGCCTGGGGATTTCGACATGGTTCGTGTATTCGCGCAGGATTCGGAGCTCCCTTGGAATCTCCAGCAGGAAATGGCTCGTATCCGCAGGCGTCCGCATTCCGTATCGGTAGCGCATTTTCGCGTGTGTTACAAAGGCCGCCTTTTCGGCGCGTGTGAGCCCCACGTAGAAGAGCCGCCGTTCCTCCTCGATTTTGTCGGGCGCCGGGTCTCCATTGGAGTCCACAGCCATGCTATGGGGGAGAAGCCCCTCCTCCACCCCTGTGATGAAGACGCACGGGAATTCGAGCCCCTTTGCGGAGTGGAGTGTCATCATGACGACATTGTCCGCATCCGGGTCGTGTGCATCCACGTCTGCGACGAGTGAGATTTCCTCCAGGAATTCCGCGAGCGGGGCCTCCGGGTGGCCTTGGGTGAATATGGATGCACGGCTGAGGAAGCTTTCAACGTTTTCACGTCTTGCGTCGATGTTGTCGGAGCCGTATTGGTCTTCTATGCCGTCGAGAAATCCCGCGGCATCCAGGATTTCGTTTACGGCGTCGTCGGCCGGCGCGGACGGTGCCTCCTTGATTCCCTGGAGCCACTCCGAGAACCTGATGAGTCTCCGGGACTTTTCGCTCCTGCCCTTCTGGAGATTCCGGAATTCCTCTCCGGCGAGGTAGTCCAGAAGCGGGAGTCCAGCGGCGGCGGCGCCTCCGATGAGTTGTTCGGCGGTGTGTTTCCCGATTCCCTTGCACTGGTGGAAATTCTCGGTTATGCGGAGGAACGCCACATGGTCGTTGGGATTGGCCTTCAGGCGCAGCAATGCCAGAAGGTCCCTGATTTCCTTGCGTTCGTAGAAGCGCAGTCCACCCAGAATCTGGTATGGAATCCCGTAGCGGACGAAGGCCTCCTCGAATGGGCGGGACTGGGCGTTCGTGCGGTAGAAGATTGCAAAGTCCCGCCAGGGATACCCCTTCGAGTGGAGGGCGGCAATCTTGCGGCGGACCCATTCCGCCTCGAGGTCGCCGTCGTCCGCCAGCAGGTCCGTTATGACTGACGCATTCCTGTTATGGGTGAAGAGGTTCTTCTCGAAACGCTCCTTGTTGTGCGAGATGACTGCGTTTGCGGCATTCAGGATATTTGGCGTGGAACGGTAGTTTTCCTCGAGCTTGACCACCTTCGCGTCGGGAAAGTCCGTCACAAAGGACATGATATTGCCGTAGTCGGCGCCGCGCCAGGAGTAGATTGCCTGGTCGGGATCACCTGTGACATGGACGTTCTCGTGCTCTCCCGCGAGCAGTTTCATCAGGAGATACTGGAGATGGTTCGTATCCTGGTATTCGTCGATGAGGATATACCTGAACCGGCTGTTGTAGATTTCGCGGATTGCCGGCTGTTCGCGCAGCAGCCTCACCATCATGAGGAGCAGATCGTCAAAGTCCAGGGCGTTAGACTCCCGCAGCCGCCTGTCGTATTCCCTGGCGACCTCCGTGAGCATTTCGCCGGAGACGGAGCCGAAGTCCTCCTTCAGTGCCAGCTCCTCGTATGCGAGGTCGCGGTTCTTGGCCGTCCCGATGAAATGTCCCGCAAGGGACGCGCTGAGCTGCTTCGGCGCGCCCGGCAGTCGGGAGATGATGTTCGTCAGGAGCGAAGCCTGGTCCGTGGCGTCGTATATCGTGAAGTCGCTGTTCCGTCCACAGTCGAGCCTTTCAATGTCCTTGCGCAGGAATCGGGCGCAGCATCCATGGAATGTGCCCAGGTTGACTGGCGCCTCGCCCGCCAGTGCGGCCACCCTCTCGCGCATCTCCCTGGCCGCCTTGTTTGTGAAGGTCATCGCAAGAATCTGGCTTGGCCAGACCCCCTGGCTCTGAAGCCACGCGATGCGGCGGGTGACAACCCGCGTCTTGCCGCTGCCGGCACCCGCTATCACCAGCATCGGCCCGTCCTTGTGCGTGACTGCCTGGAGTTGGGCAGGCGTCAGGTTTTCAAGGATTGGGTTGGACATCTGGTGCGGCTGGATTCAGGCGCCAGGCACGCCGCATGGGTGCGCCTGACGCCTGTGGAGTGGTTGGGTTGGCGTAGTGGATGGCTGGAGGCTCCCCGGAGGGCAGGGCGCCTATGCCTTCGGCTTCATTGCAGGGAAGAGGATGACGTCGCGGATTGACTTGGTGCCTGTGAGGAGCATCACGAGGCGGTCGATTCCCAGTCCGAGCCCGCCGGTGGGCGGCATTCCGTATTCGAGTGCGGTGATGAAGTCCTCGTCAATGCGCTCCACCTCGCCCTCCTGGTCGGCGCGGCCAATCAACTGGGCGTTGAATCTTGAACGCTGGTCGATCGGGTCGTTGAGCTCCGTGTATCCCGGGCACATCTCCCGCCCGTCAATCTCGAGTTCGAAGACATCGACGAGCTCGGGGTTGTCGGGGCAGCGTTTTGCAAGGGGGACGAGGTATGCGGGAAGCCTTGTGACGAAGGTGGGCTGGATGAGGGTCTCCTCGATGAGCCGGTCGTAGATTTCGTGGGAGACATGGAAGGAGTCCCACTCCTCGTCGATTTCAAGCCCCAGGTCACGTGCCTTCTGCTTCTGCGCATCGAGGTCCAGCGACCACCAGTCCGCCCCCATCTTCTCCTCGAGGAGTTCGTGGAAGGTGACTCTCCGCCAGGGGCTTTCCAGGTTGATTTCGTTGCCGTCCTCCCCTTTGATGACCAGGGTTCCGATTGACCTCATGGCGACAGTCGTGATAAGCGACTCCATGATTTCCATCATTCCGCGGCAGTCGGAGTACGCCTGGTAGAGTTCGAGGACCGTGAATTCGGGGTTGTGCTTGTGGTCCATGCCCTCGTTTCGGAAGTCGCGGCCAATCTCGTAGACCTTTTCGAAGCCGCCCACAATCAGGCGCTTCAGGTAGAGTTCCGGGGCGATGCGCAGATACATCGGGATGTCCAGCGCATTGAAATGGGTCTTGAAGGGACGGGCCGAGGCGCCGCCGGCAAGGGTCTGGAGAATCGGGGTCTCAACCTCCATGAATCCACGCTCGTCCAGGAAACGGCGGCATTCACGGACAATCTTTGAGCGCATTGCAAGGACGCTTCTTGTGGAGTCGTTGCAGATCATGTCGAGGTAGCGCTGGCGGTAGCGCTGCTCCATGTCCTGGAGGCCGTGGAACTTTTCGGGGAGCGGGAGGAGGCTCTTGGAGAGGAGCTCGTAGCTTGACACCCGGAGGGAGAGCTCCCCCGTGCGGGTGTGGAAGGGGGTTCCCTCGGCCAGGATGATGTCGCCAATGTCGAGGGACTTGAACTCCGCATACGGCTCGTCGCCAAGTTCGCTGCGCTGGAGGTAGATCTGGATGTTGCCGGACTCGTCCTTCAAATTGGCGAAGGTGGACTTGCCCATGACGCGGCGTGCCATCAGGCGCCCCGCGATGCGGAATGAAGGAACCTCGGCCCCGGAGGATTCGTCAAGCTGGGCGTCTGAATACTTTTCGCGAATTTCGGAGATGTGCGTGAGGTCGTCGACGCGGCGCCCATAGAGATTCTTGCCCGCGGCGCGCATGCTTTCAACCTTCGCTCGCCTCAGGGCAATCACATTTGTATTCTCAATGGGTGCGTCCTGGATGGTATCTTCTGTCATAAGTATCTCTGTATGAAGTGGTTATGTTGTTTTTTGGATTTCTAGGGGGATGTGGGCTACCTGCGCGCCGCCTTCTTCCTGGACCCCGTGCGCTTCATGGAACCAGGGGATTTCTTCTTCGGAAGCGCCCCGCCGGGCTTCTTCTGCGGAAGCTTGCCAAAGGAGTTTTCGCATCCCGCAATGAGTCTCTGGATGTTTTCCTTGTGCCTGTAAATGACGATTGCGACCATGACTTCAATCATCATGATCACAGGCCATCCGATGTTTTCCCATGCGCATGCCTGGAAGAGAATGGAGAGGAATCCGACAGCGGCCGCCGCTCCGATGCTTGCGATTGCCACGACTCTCGTGCGGAATTCCAGCACGACCCAGAGGCAGAATCCGATTACGACCGGCCAGAATGCAAGTCCGAGGACTGCCCCCGCTCCCGTGGCGACTCCCTTTCCGCCCTTGAATTTCAGCCAGACCGGGAAGATGTGGCCGAGGACTGCCCCGGCCGCGCCTAGAAGCTTCGCGATGGAGACGGCGTTGAATTCGAGGCGTCCCGCGAGCCAGATTCCCAGGATGACTCCCAGGTATCCCTTGAAGAAGTCAAGGAGGAAGCATATCTTCCCCCAGCCGCCGCCAATCACCCGCGTCACATTGGTCGAGCCGATGTTCTTGCTGCCACGGGTGCGTATGTCCACATCGTTGAGAAAGCCGATTAGAAGCCCCCAGGGCACGCTTCCAAGAAGATATCCCAGTAGGAAAATCAGCGCGGATGCTAGTATGAAGTCTGGCGATGACATCTTGCGATGGTTTGTCTGTGTTGAAAGTCGTTTGCGGCGTCGCGGCGTCGCTAGAGTGCGTCTCTCCCGTGCATTCTACGCAGATTATAGCACTCCTGGCACCTGAACTCTTCAAGCCCGTAGATGCGGGCTTTTTCCCGTGCCGCGGCGATGGTGAATTCATCCCCGTCAGTCAATTCAACTCCCTTCGGGCTGTTTCCCGCCTGGAGGATTGCGGGACCTCGCAGGATTTTGACGGAAATCGAGGAGTCCTCCCCGACGACGAGGAATTGCTCCCCGTCGATTGGGTTGCTGTATGCCAGCCCGATTCCACGCTCGAAGGCGCCGCGGGTGATGCTTTTGAAGTAGCCCGTGGAACCGTATGGCGTGGCGATGACAAGCGCGTCGGCAATGACCCTGGGAAGCGGGGCGCCGCCGTTGACGCTTGCCTGGAAGCGGATTGCCCCAAGGGGGTGCAGCCGACGCTCCAGGACGATGTCGTTGAGGGCGGTCAGTTCACGGCCGTGGACAGATGCGCGGAGCTTCATATACTCCGCGAGGGCGACGCGTCCCTCGAAGAACGCATCAAGGCATTGTCGTTCGTAGTGGCACTGGCACCTTGGGTTGTGGCTCTTGTCGCGCAGGGGGAGCTTGGGGATTCCGGGGAAGTCCCTTTCGGCGCCGAGCAGGGTGCCGTCACCCCCGTATGAGAAGACCAGGCCAGGCGTCTCGGAGGAGTCCATGTCAAGGATTTCGACGGGATACTCCGAGAGCAAGGGCAGCAGTTCGTCGCGGTATTGTCCTACGACCTTTGCCCTGATGGGGCTTCCGGTTGTTTTGTTGGGAAAGGGCATCTCTTGAAGAGGAAAGCCTATTATGCGGGCGGGGCGGTCTGTCAGCCGCCAATCTTGTATTGGAGGTTCACGACGAAACGCAGCGCGGCATTGCCAGGCAGCCCGACTGTCGAAAAGGGCTGCAGCCGGACCTGCTTCATTCGGTTGAGAAGCTCCATCGCGGCATCGTTCATCTGGGCACTGTCGGATTTCGCGGAAAGGTAGCCCGAAAGTATACGGCCCTGGGGATCAACCATCAGGGTCACCTGGGCGTTGCGGGGAGGGGTGGACAGGTTGGAAGGGGCAACCTGGTCCCAAATGCGCTGCATGGCAGGCTGAAGACAACTCACAAGGTAGTTGTCGTAGGCAGTGAGCTGAACACCGCTTAAAGCCGGATTCGGATTCCCGGTGGGACGGGATATGGTCGCATGGCCACTCCGGCGGACCGATTGGTCAATGCGACGCTCAAGCTCACGGGCAGTGTCGGGACGGGGACGCTGGGGCTTCGAGGGCTGCGAGGAAACCTTCGTGGACTCCGCCTGGGCAAGACGCTCCTTGAGACGGTTCTGACGGCTTTGCTTCGGAGGCTCCGGAGGCTTCGGCTTTGGCGGCTCAGGCTTGGGAGGCTTCGGCTTTGGCGGCTCGGGTTTTGGCGGTTCGGGCTTTGGCGGCTCGGGCTTGGGAGGCTCTGGCTTGGGAGGCTCTGGCTTTGGCGGCTCTGGCTTGGGCGGCTCAGGCTTGGGAGGCTCGGGTGCCGGAGGCTCAGGCGCCGGCGGCTGCTCGCCGGGGGAGGAGCTGCCGTCCACAGGAGTGACATCGATGAACTCGACTTCCCTGAAGGGTGGCGGCGGCTTGTCGCCTTTGAAGAAAATCCCAAGGGCGAGAAGGCCAAGAAGCAAGACGTGGATGGACGCGCTTATGACTATGCCCGTCCCGAACATCCCTGATTTCCCTGTCTTGCCTCGCATGACGCATAATGTAATGGGTTCTTCCCCGTTGAGTGATGCATAGCTGCCCCCTCCTGTCCTGCCTGGCTGCGGAGAACCCAAGGGAATGGAAGTGTTGGAGGCCGGGAGTCCCCCTTCACTGCAAAAATAATGCAATCTCCTTCGACTTCCTCTTGTCACGCCGTAGGTCTTCAGCGAATGCGGTTCTGCCCCGTGAAAAAAACGGGGCATTCCCCGAAATTCGCGAACAGCGGTTATTGTATTTCATCGGCTCCCGATAATGTCCACCGCCAAAAGGAGTGACAGGAAGATGACAGGTTACAGCACCGCCTCCGCACCGTCC
>OQWM01000016.1_pt1 | contig 71699 bp, 53 predicted proteins | sample 1691531 | NCBI WGS metagenome assembly OQWM01 (sample SAMN03418257, study PRJEB22391) | human gut metagenome | biome: human-gut; feature: organic feature; material: feces | host: Homo sapiens | place: Tanzania | collected 2013-01
TTCACCTCAAGGTGCGTTTACCCCTGCGAAGGTGCGTTTACTTTTTCAAGTTTCAATTTTATGTCCATCAGATGATCTGCAGTTTCTTCCATCCTCCGAGGGCGTATCTGGTGAGGAGCGTCAATGCGCTGATGATAGAGAGGATGACGAGAATGATCCAGACATTGTATGGGTGCATGTGGAATTTATACACGCAGAGCAGGATGACGGCGGAGATGATGGTATTGTTTCCCGTGTGGATGCACATGCTCCAGAACGTATCTCCTGCTCCCCTGAGGGCTCCGACGGAGACCAGCAGGATTGCGTCCGTCACGATATAGAGTGCCGCCATTCTGAGCATTGGGATGGCGTGTTGCCTGACGGCCGAGTAGTCCAGCCCTCCGTGTTCTGGCGCGAAGACACTGACAAGGGTAGCGGTTGCCAGCGAGAATACCAGTGCGTTGAAGAAAGCGAATGCGATTGCGGTCTTGAATCCGGAGATTGCGCTTCTTTCGGCGATTTTCGGGTTTCGCTGTCCCATGGCCTGTCCCACGAGTGCGGTGACGCCGACCTGGATTCCGAGTAGTGGCTGGAAGGAGAATCCGTCCCAGCTATACACGATGGTGATTGCGGAAGCGACCTCCGTCCCGTAGCTATGGAAGCTTGAGACGACGATGGTGAAGCAGATTGTCCCGAGGATGTTTTCGACTCCCTGTGGGACTCCGTATTTGATGAGTTTTTTGAACTTGTCCGGCTGGAAGAATTCGCCGACCGGCAGGTCCCATTCCGGGGTTCTTCTGATTCTGCGGTATCCCGCGACGAGGACCATTGCGGTGGATGCGGCCGCCAGGAGTGTTCCGATTGCGGCGCCGTCGAGTCCGAGGGCGGGGCATCCGAGCTTTCCGAAGATCAGGATCCAGTTTGCGAAGATATTGACAAAGAGCGCGAGGACATTTGCCAGGAGGATTATCTTTGTTCGTCCAATCCCGATGTAGAACGAGCCCAGCGCGAACCTGATCAGCGAGATGATTGCGCCGAAGCCCATATACCAGTAGTATCTGGTTTCGAGGACGATTTCCTCTGGCGCGTGTGTTCCGAAGACATTCAGCTTGATGACTATCAGGTGCACCAGCAGGACCAGCGGGTAGCTGACGATGGCGAGCAGGATTGCCTGCCGGACGATGCGGAGGCAGTCTGCCTTGCGCTGTGCGCCGTAGTATTGTGCCACCAGGGCGGAGGCGTATCCGACAACGCCGGCGAAGAAGGAGGTGACGCTCCAGCTGGTGACGCCGCCCCCCATGGCAGCGGCCTGGTGGACGATGCCGACCCTGGAAAGGAAGAGCCTGTCGATGAACATCATCAGCATGTCGAAGACACACGACAGGAACATCGGGAAGGCAATCACCAGCAGCGGATAGATGCCGCCTGGACCCTTGAAGTGTTTTTCGAGGAAGTTCTTCATTTCAGGCCGTGGAAAAGTGTTTTCTTGTGGCGCCGCAATCTGGGCGCATATTCGGCATTCAGGCGCGCCGTGTGCGCGTGGCATGCTTGTTGCCATGGCCGTCGCCTGGCGTGCCGGGCTCCCACAATACCGGGAGTTCGGAGTCGCCGTGTGGCGCCGTGTGGCTGTCGTGGAGGGGAGCGCTGACCCGGGGCTAGAGCACCTTCGCCAGGAAATCCTTCAGCCGCGGATGCTGGGGATGCGCGAAGAACTCCTCCGGGGAATTCTGCTCCTTGATCTTTCCGTCGTCCATGAAGCAGACCCTGGTCCCCACCTCCCGTGCGAAGCCCATTTCGTGGGTGACCACCACCATCGTCATGCCAGCGTCGGCCAGTTCCTTCATTAGGGAGAGGACCTCTCCGACCATTTCGGGGTCGAGGGCGCTGGTGGGTTCGTCAAAGAGCATTACATCTGGATTCATGGCGAGTGCCCGGACGATTGCGACGCGCTGCTTTTGTCCCCCCGAGAGCATTCCCGGATATTCGTTGGCCTTTTCGGGCAGTCCGATTCTCTTGAGGAGTCCGAGCGCCTTCTCCTGTGCTTCCTTTGCCTTCATCAGCCCCGTCTTGACAGGCGCCAGGGTGATATTCTGGAGAATCGTCATGTGCGGGAAGAGATTGAAGTGCTGGAATACCATTCCCATGTGTCGGCGGACAGTGTCGATGCGGCACTTTGGGTTTGTGATTTCCGTGCCGTGGACGAAGATTCGGCCCTCGGTAGGCGTCTCAAGCAGGTTCAGGCATCTCAGGAAGGTGGACTTCCCCGAGCCCGACGGGCCGATTACGACCACCTTTTCGCCCTTGCAGATTACGTCGTCGATTCCCTTGAGGACGAGATGCGTTCCGAAGCTCTTGCGGAGTCCTTCCACGCGGATTGCCTCGTCTCCGCCGGCATTGGGTTTGCTGATGACATCTTCGCTCATGATATGCTCCTGTTTCTCCGTTGCCATGGGCTATGCGTTCCTGCGTTCGCTCTGCTGGAGATATCTTTCGAGCCTCCTCTGAAGCATACTGAGAATGACCACCAGAACCAGGTAGATTGCCGCGATGCAGAGAAGCGGGAAGAACGCGTCAAAGGTCCTGGCGCGGACGAGTGCTGCGGCCTTCGTGATGTCGATGATTGCGATATATCCGACGACCGATGTCTCCTTGAGCAGCGAGATCAGTTCGTTGCCCAGTGCCGGGAGCACGTTCTTGAAGGCCTGTGGGAGGACGATGAGGCGCATGGTCGTCCAGGCGGAGAGTCCGAGGGAGCGTCCTGCCTCGGTTTGCCCTCTGTCGACGGCCATGATTCCGGCGCGTGCGATTTCAGCCACGTATGCCCCGGAGTTGATTCCGAATGCGACGACTGCCACCAGCGAGCCTTCGATTGTCGGGAGGACTACGAATGCCCATATCATCAGCTGGACCAGGACCGGGGTTCCGCGGAAGATTGTCAGATAGAGATACAGGAACCCGTCGAGCAGCTTGAGTCCGGCGTGCTTAAGCCAGAAGAGCCTGCCCGTCTTGAGGAAATTCTTGAGAGACTTCCAGAAGGGTTGTGGCTGGCATTGGTAGACATAGACGCGCAGGACTGCGACCAGGAGTCCGATCAGGACGCCGATGACGAGGGCCCCGACCGTGATTTTGATCGTGTTCTGGAAGCCTTGCACGAAGAGCTTGTACCTGTCATCGTCAAGGAATGTCCGCGTGAATGCGCTTTGTAGCCAGGAGAAATCCATTGCCTTCTAGGTGCTGGAAATAATTCGTGTGTATTGTGGCGCGCCCTGTCGATGATGGCGCCTTGTCAAAACGAGATGGCGGGAGGCGCCTTGGTTTGCGCCCCCCGTCCATCCATGGATGCGGGAGTCGTGGCGCGGCGCATTTTGCCGGCGTCTTACTCCCGCGGGAGAGTAGGCTCTGCTATTTCAGCCGAACCTCTTACTGGGCGGTCTTGTTGTAGTGTTCGAGCTGCCAGATTTCAATCCATCCATTGAGGCGGGCCTCTGCGATGACCTCGTTGATGAGGGTGAGCAGGTCGTCATTGCCCTTTGCAACCGCGATGCCGAACTCCTCGGGGGCGTCAAGCCCTTCGCCGTCTGCCTTGACAAGCGGGATTGCGACGTAGCCGGGGTTCTTGTTTGCGAGGGACTTTGCGACGAGGTCGTCGATGACGACGGCGTCAATCTGCCCGCTCTTCATTGCGACAGTCGCGTCGGGCGCGTTGTTGAACTGCTTGGCGACGGCGCCGGTGTCCTTCAGGAGTCCGCTGGCCACGCAGTCTTCGATCATCATCATGCCCGTGGTGCCCTGCTGTCCGCCGATGCGCTTTCCGGCGAGGTCCTCGACGGTCTTGATGCCTGATTCCTCGGGGACGATGAGGTACTGGACGGAGCGGATGAAGGGAACCGAGAAGTCCACCGCACGCATGCGTTCCTCGGTGATGGTGAAGCCGGCTGCGCCGATGTCGGCCTTGCCGGTGACGATTGTGCCGATGATTGAGTCAAACTCGGCGGAGACGATTTCAGCCTCGACGCCCAGCTTTTTCGCGATTGCGCGGACGAGTTCCATTTCGGAGCCGGTGATGACTCCGCCCTCGCCGACGTATTCATACGGCGGGAATTCGGGGTTTGTGTAGGCGACGAGCTTGCCGGCCTTCTTGATTTTGTCAATCTTGCTGACGGGCTCCTTGGAACCGCAGCTGCTCAGCATTCCGCAGCAGAAGACTGCCGCCAGGAAAAGCGCGAAGAATTTTTTCATGGTCGAGTATTGTGTCAGTGGGTTGCGACTTGGAAAGGATCGCCGTCTTCAGTGGTGTTCGGCAGATGATCCGAAGCATGCGGCGTCATGATAAACAAGGACTTAATGTAGTCTATGCGGTGGTGTTTGCAGTATGCGGCCCGCTAGCGTTGCCTGCGGTCGAATTTTGCGGCGAGCTTCATACCCGTGGTCTGGAGGATTTGTGCGATTCCCACGAGCAGGACAAGCGTCACCAGCATGATTGACATTTCGTATCGGTGGTATCCGTATCGGATTGCGATGTCTCCGAGCCCGCCGCCTCCGACAGCCCCCGCCATTGCCGAGTATCCGAGGATGGTTCCGACGGTGATTGTGACTCCGATGAGGAGAGAGGTCCTTGCCTCGGGGAGCAGCACCTTGAAGATGATCTGTCGGATGCTGGCGCCCATGCTCTCGGCGGCCTCCACGACTCCACGGTCGACCTCCTTCAGGGAGGATTCGACCATGCGCCCCACGAAGGGTGCGGCGGAGATGACGAGCGGCACGATGGTGGCGGTGGAGCCGTAGCTCCTGCCAACCAGGAATCTGGTGAAGGGGATGATGACAACCAGGAGGATGATGAAGGGGACGCTGCGGAGCAGGTTGCATGAGACGTCCAGGACGCGGTAGACTGGCCTGTTGGGGCAGAGTCCCTGCTTGTCAGTAAGTGTCAGGAAGATCCCGATTGGGATTCCGAGGAGATATGCGAAGAGCGTCGAGACCAGTGTCATGTACAGCGTCTCGAATGTTCCCGCGGTGATGAGTCCGATGAGGTCTGCGAAGGGCCCGTCGCTGGTGAGATGCAGTTGCAGGGCGAGTTGTGAGAAGAATCTATCCATTCGTGTACTCGACCTCCTGCGGATTCAGTCCCTTGCATACGAAGTAGTCCCAGAACTTGCAAGAGAGCTTTGGGTCGTCGGGGAGTTGGACGATCATTTCGCCGACGGCGCGCCCGTTCATCGTCTTTGTGGACGCGTAAAGGATGTTAAGCGGCGCCCGGCATTCGATCATGATATTGCCGAGGATTGGCTCGAATGCTGTGAGCCCCGTGAAGGTGATGCGCACCTTGCGGCCGCTGCGGATTTCCTCGACGGGGATTGAGGAGTTGTCGGGGAGGACGAGCCGCCTTGCGGCCGCGGTCTGCGGCGCCCTGAATATCTGGTCCACAGAACCGCTTTCGGCAATCCGTCCATTGTCCAGGACTGCGACATCCGTGCAGATTTCGCGGATGACGCTCATTTCGTGTGTGATGACGATGATTGTGATTCCGAAGCGCGTGTTGAGGTCCTTGAGGAGGTGCAAGATCGAGGACGTGGTCTGCGGGTCGAGTGCGGATGTCGCCTCGTCCGAGAGTATGATCTTCGGGTTTGTGGCGAGGACTCTTGCGATTGCGACCCTCTGGCGTTGTCCGCCGGAGAGTTGTGCGGGGTATGCCTTTGCCTTGTCGGAAAGTCCGACGACCTCCAGCATTTCCGCTGCCTTCCTGAGCGCCTCCCTTCTGGGGACGCCTGAAATCTCGAGCGGGAAGAGGACGTTTCCGATGACGTTTCTCTGCATGAGCAGGTTGAAGCCCTGGAAGATCATCCCGATGTCGCGCCGTGCGTGCCTCAGCTCGGCGGAGCTGAGGCACCCCAGTTCCAGGCCGTTGACCGTCACCGTGCCGCTGGTGGGCTTTTCGAGCAGGTTCAGGCATCGGACAAGGGTGGACTTGCCGGCCCCCGAGAGCCCGATGACCCCGTAGACCGCGCCTTGTTTGACATCGAAGGAGATGTCGTCAATCGCGCGGAACACCCCGCTTTCGGTGCGGAATTCCTTCACGAGATTCCGCACGCTTATGATTGCCTCTGGATTGTTCTTGGTTGCCTCCGTCATTCAGGGAAGGAAGTGGTGGTTGTTCCCGGCGGTTTTGGAAGACAGACAATCCGCAGCCGTCCATCGTTGCAGCCGGCTGCGGACTGTGCTTCCCCGCGAGGGGATGGTTTTTGCTAGTTGAATGGGACGACTGCTCCGTCGTACTTCTTTTCGATGAAGTCGCGGATGGGCTGGCTCTTCAGGGTTTCGACGAGCATCTTGACGGCGGGGGCGTCCTGGTTGCCGTCCTTGACTGCGATGATGTTCACGTATGTCTTGGCGGCCTCGGAGTCGGACTTTTCGGCGACGATTGCGTCACGCCCGACGGAGAGTCCGGCCTGCAGTGCGTAGTTGCCGTTCAGGACCACCAGCGCGAAGTCGCTGCGCATGCGCGGGATCTGTGCGGCTTCGAGTTCGACGATGTCGATTTTCTTCGAGTAGCTTGCGATATCCCGCTTGGTGGCCGTGAGCCCGGCGCCCTCGCGGAGGGTGATGACTCCGTTGTCGGCCAGCAGGAGCAGTGCGCGCGCCTCGTTGGTGGTGTCGTTGGGGACGGCGATGGAGTCGCCGTCTGCCAGTGCGTCAAGGGAGGCCTTCTTTCCGGGGTAGACTCCGAAGGGCTCGTAGTGGATTCCGCCGGCGTTGACCAGGTGCAGGTTCTTCTCCTTGTTGATGGAGTTCATGTACGGGACGTGCTCCATGTAGTTGGCGTCGAACTCGCCGCTTTCGACAACCAGGTTGGGCTGGACATAGTCCTCGAAGGCCTGGATAATCAGGGTGAATCCCTTTTCGGCCATGATGGGCTTTGCCTGCTCCAGGATCTCCGCATGGGGAGTGATGGAGGCCGCCACGCGGATCACTGTGGGATCCGAAGGCTTTTTACAGCAGCCTACAGAGAAGATGAGAACGGTGGAGATTACGGCTATGATCGCGGTGTAGAACTTGTTCATTGTCTTAGCCCTCCTTGTTTGAATTGTTGAAAAACGGCGGATGCAGAAATCCGAAACCAAGCGATTTCAGGAATGGCTTGTACTATGCCACTGAATTTGCGGATTTTAGGCGAAAAAGGCAAAAAAACTCCAGGTTGTGCAAGTATTGCGCCGGCGTGCGCCGACGGGGCCTTGCGGAGGCATCCCCTAGGCGACATCCTCCGCCGCCTTGAAGGAGCCGATTACGTGGACTTCGTCCGCCTCGCGTTCGAGCTCCTCAAGCACCCTGGGCATCCTCCTGTCCTGCAGTCCGCAGTCGACCTCGACGAAGAAGCGGTATCTCCACCGTCCCTTTCCGGAGGGCCTGCTTTCGATCATTGAGAGGGAGAGGTTCGCCTCCTTGAAGGGCTTCAGCGTATCGTAGAGCGCACCCACCTTGTCCCGCGCGGTGAAGCAGAGGCAGCACCTGTCGTGCCTTTCGGAGTCGTTCTCGTGTTTTGCGAGAATGAAGAACCGGGTGACATTGTCGACCCTGTCCTCGATGTTTTCCTCGAGGACTCTGAGCCCGTAGAGTCTTCCCGCCTCCCTGCTTGCGATTGCCGCGGCGCCCTCCGTGCGTGCGGCCAGTTCCGCGGCGCGTGCGTTTGAGGGGGCTGTGATGGCTTCGACATTCGGGTAGTTCCTCTCAAGATACCGGCGGCACTGCCCGAGGGACTGCGCGTGGCTGTAGATGACCTTGATTTTGTCCTTTGGCAGATTTCCGAGGAGGCACTGGTGCACTTCCATGGCGACTTCGCCGTAGACCTTCAGCGGCGAGGCCGCGAGCATGTCAAGCGACCCGCTCACAAGCCCCTCAGATGAATTCTCGACGGGGATGACGCCATATTCGCATAGGCCGCCCTCGACTGCCGAGAGGACGGCGCCGATGCTGTTGCAGGACCTGTATTCCGCCCCGTCGCCGAAGTGCCTGAGCGCGGCGATATGGGAGAATGTGGCGGATGGGCCGAGGTATGCCACGCATTTGCTCCGGCGGATGCCCGATGCTGCCGCGGCGGAGCGCAGCTTCATGGCTGCGTCCAGCACGAGCGCCTCGGTCTCCTCGAATCCAATGCAGGCATCCGTGACCGAAATGCCGCCATCGGGCCTTGTGCCTGGGGCGATAGGCTGCCTGCCCTCCTTCAGGTTGCTTTCCAGCATCATGCCGAGGATGCCCGTGTTGCCGTCAAGCCGCTGGTCAAGGACATCTTCGAAGACGATATGCTGGCGCGTGTAGTCCCTGCGGGAGTTGCCGTGGCTGCAGTCGACAAGCGCCATCGGCCTGAGGCCGGCGTTCTTCAGCTTCTCCTGGGCTTCCGCAATGGAGCTTGCGTAGTAGTTTTCGCCGTTTGCCCCCCCGCGCAGCACGAGGTGTCCGTAGGGGTTTCCCGTGGTCCTGACAATTCCGCTGTGTCCATTGCTGAGCAGTCCGAGGTAGCTATGGGGGGATGCGGCCGTGCAGATTGCATCGATGGCGACCTGTATCGAGCCGTCGGTTCCGTTCTTGAATCCGACTGGGACATCCAACGCGCTGGCCATCTGTCGGTGTGGCTGCGACTCGGTTGTCCTCGCCCCGATTCCCGCGTATGAGATGAGGTCGGCGATGTATCCCGCCGTTGCGGGGTCGAGCAGTTCGGTGGCCGTGGGGACTCCCATCTCCGCCAGCGTGAGGAGGAGCCTGCGCGCCAGCCGGACTCCCTTGGCGATGTTGCATTCGCCATTGAGGTCCGGATCGTAGATCAGCCCCTTCCAGCCGAGGGTTGTGCGCGGCTTCTCGAAGTATGCCCTCATGACGAGCAGGATTTCTCCGGAGACCCTCTTCGAGAGGTCGGCAAGGCGGCGCGCGTATTCGACGGCCGCGTCCAGGTCGTGTATCGAGCATGGCCCCGCAATGACGAGCATCCGCCGGTCCTTTCCCGACACGATGTCGCGCACCTGTTGCCGGCACCTCGCCAGATTCTCCTTCATACTCGGAGCCAGCGGCAACTCCGCACAAAGCTCCTCGGGGGACTTGAGGTCGATTTCCTGCATCATCTCTGAGTAATCTCCTGTCAAAAAAAAGGCCGCAGTCGAAGTATTTCCTCCGAATGCGGCCATGGCTCCAAAACAAAAAAAAGACGGAATCGAATCACCGATCCGTCTCTGCTCTCGTCAAAATCCTATCCAGGCACACATCGCGGGCATCAACGGATAAACCGCTGATACTCAAAAAATCGGAATGTGCCGGACATCTCTTTCGTCATGCCGCGTACTGTAATCCGTCCGCGGATGTCAAGCGGTCATTCCAGGACTTTTCTGATGTCGTCTGCAGTCACGACTCCTTCGCGGATGACCTTCAGGGCATCCTTCCCGCCTACGATTGAGACGACCGTGGACGCCTTGCCGCCAGTGACCGTGATGACGCCGCCGTCGACGGCGAAGTCCGGTTCGCCGTCCAGCCCGGCGAGTGCGTCCTCCACATTGACTGCCGGCGGGGTTCCTGACAGGTTTGCGCTTGTGGCCGCCGCGACGCAGCCCGCGGTCTCCAGCATCTTCAGGAGGAATGGGTGGTCTGGGATTCGCAGCCCGATTGTCTCCCCCGGCGTGCTTCCCTCCACGACGACCGTGAGGGGACCGGGCCAGAATCTCTCCGCAAGCCTATCCAGGTCGGCGGAGGGCTTGACGCCGGCGCGGACGGCTGCCTCGACGGAGGGCGCAAGCATCTGCAGGAGCTTGTTCTGGGGACGGTGTTTCAGCGCGTAAATCCTTTCGCGCCCTGAGTCGCTCCCCCAGCGCGTCATGATGCCGTAGACTGTCTCCGTGGGGACGACCAGGACGCCGCCGCCGGAAAGCGCCGCCGCGGCCGCCTCCAGGGTTGCCTCCTCCCATTCCTTGTGGACTTTCATTGTGGTTCCCTCCTAGAATTTCGGCATGGCGAGCAGATGCGCCTCGATTTCGGCAAGCTGCTTTTCGGGTGAACGGGAGACGAGGACGGGGATTTGCCCCCCCACGCGGTAGAGCCCCTTCGGGGTTTCGGCGACAAGGCGCCCCTTCTTGACCGAAAGGCGCACGAGGTTCTTGTTGCAAGCGATGTTCTCGATGCGGTGGACGCAGAGGAGGTTTTCGACCGAGGCGGGGAGCGTCCCGAACCTGTCGCACAGCTCCTTGCCGTATTGGTCGACCTCCTCGGGGGTGGCAAGCTCCTGGAAGCGCCTGTATGCGGCAAGCCTTGCGCCTGGGTCCTCGATGTATGCGGAGGGAATGGAGGCGATTGCCTTGCCGTTGACGGGGGTCTGGGACTGGCAGACCATGTCCAGCTCGACGTCCAGGTGGCGTCTCTGGAGCGAGGGCTGCTTCTGGAGTTTTGCGACGCAGTCCTTGAGCAGCTGGCAATACAGGTCGAAGCCGACTGCGGCGATATGCCCCGACTGCTCCTGCCCCAGGAGGTTTCCCGCGCCGCGGATTTCGAGGTCTTTCATTGCGAGCCGGAAGCCGGCGCCGAGATGTGTGAAGCGCCGAATCGCGGCCATTCTCTCGCGGGCATTGGAGGGCAGGGCGCCCATTGGGGGCAGAAGCATATATGCGTATGCCTGCCTGAAATGCCTTCCGACGCGCCCACGCAGCTGGTAGAGTTCCGAGAGGCCGAATCGGTCCGCGCGGTCGACGATGATTGTGTTCGCGTTCGGTATGTCGATTCCGCTTTCAATGATGGTCGTGGAGATGAGTACGTCGATTTCCCCCTTCACGAAGCGTGTCATCACCTCCTCCAGTTCGTCTGGCTTCATCTGACCATGCGCCACCGCGAATGACGCCTGGGGGACGAGCTCCTGGAGCGTCTCGCGGATCTTCTCGATTGTGCGGACGCGGTTGTAGAGGAAGAACACCTGGCCGCCGCGCTCGACCTCCTGGGTAATCGCCTGGCGGATCAGCTCCTTGTCGAAGTTGGCGACCACGGTCCGCACGGAGAGCCGGTTGGTGGGGGCTGTCATGATGGTGGAGAGGTTCCGGAGCCCCGAAATCGACATGTAGAGCGTGCGGGGGATTGGGGTGGCGCTCATGGTGAGGATGTCGAGTGACGCGCGCAGCGCCTTGAGGCGTTGTTTGTGCTTGACGCCGAAGCGCTGCTCCTCGTCGATAATCAGAAGCCCGAGGCGCGGGATGTGGACATCCTTGGAGATGAGCCTGTGGGTGCCGATTATGATGTCGGTCCTGCCCTCCTCGAGATTGCGCAGCGTCTGCCGCTGCTCGGCGGGGGACTTGAAGCGGCTGAGCATTTCGACGTGCACCGGGAATTCCCTGAAGCGCGCCAGGAATGTCTGGTAGTGCTGTTGCGCCAGGACGGTTGTCGGCACCAGGACGGCGACCTGCTTCCCGTTCATGACGGCGCGGAATGCGACCCGCAGCGCAACTTCGGTCTTGCCGTATCCCACGTCGCCGCAGAGGAGCCTGTCCATTGGCTTTTGCGCCTCCATGTCCGCCATGCATGCGTCAATGGCCTCCTGCTGGTCGGGAGTCGGTTCGTATGGGAAGGAGGCCGCGAAGGAGCGTTCCCAGTCCGGGACGGGCTTGAACTGGCACCCCTCCGAGGAGGAACGCATCGCCTCGATGCGAAGCAGTTCCGCCGCCAAATCCCAGGCGGCGTGTTCGGCCTCCTCCTTCTTGCGAGCCCAGATGGACGCGCCAAGCTTCGAAAGCTGGGGCTCCACCTTGCCGCCGCCTACATATCTGCTGACAAGCCGGGACTCCTCGAGGGGGACGTAGAGCCGCGCCTCGTCGGCGAACTCCAGCTCCATCGCCTCTATCTTCTCACCATCGCACTCCATTGTGTGGATGCCGTGGAATCGGCAGATGCCGTGGTTGAGGTGGACGGCGAGGGAGCCCTCCTCCAGCTCGAGGAACTCCTGGCCGCCTGAACGCTCGTAGTTGTATTCGACATGGCGGTGGCGGCGCTTGACAGGCTGGCGCCCGAAGAGCTCCTGGTCGCTAAGCAACGCCAGTTTCTGCCTCGGGAAAAGCAATCCCATGGATAGTTCGCGGTGCTCCAGGTGCAATGGCAGCGCCGAAACCTCCGCGTCCTGGGAAATCAACTCCTTCAGGCGCTCCAGTTCGCCGTCGCCAGAACAGCACGCCACAATCTCGTAGCCGCTTCCATTCCAGCGTTTCAGCGCCTCCTTGAGCTGCTGCCAGTGCCAGAGCGCCACACCGTCCGCCTCGTCCTCGCTGATGGCGGGGAAGAGTTCATCACCGATGGCGGCTACGTCAAGTTCGGGGCGCCCCAGGCTTCCTCTGCGCCCGTTGTCCAGCAGCGGAGGCTCTTCGATGCGGAGGGCGTTCCGCATTGAGGAGACGTATTCCTGCCAGCTCCCGAGCGCGTCCTCCTGCCCGGAGAACTCCTCGAGGTGGTCTTCGATTGAGTCGGGCAGCACAAGCACGAAGGGGGTCTCCTTCGGGAAGTATTCGTGGACGCGTGTCGTCTCACCCGGCGCGGAGTCGATGATTGCGGCGCCCCGCGGCGTCACCTTGAATTCTGAGATTTCCTGTGTGGAGCGCTGTGTGGCCGCGGAGTAGAACCTCATCGAGTCGATTTCGTCTCCCCAGAACTCGAGTCGGACCGGGTCCGCGTAGAGGGGGGAATAGATGTCCATGATTCCGCCGCGGCGTGCGAATTCCCCTGGCGTATTTGCCTCGAACTCGTTGTCATAGTCCAGTTCGACGAGTTGTTTCGCCAATTCCTCCATTGAGATTTTCTGGTGGAGTTTAAGCGAGAAGCTCTTCTTTTTGAAGGCGGCCGGCGCGAGGGTCTGGGAGAGCAGCGTGCTTGCGCTGGATATGAAGATTGCCGGGGTCCCTGAGATTGCCTCCTGGAGCGCCGCGCTCCTGGCGGACTCGTTTTCGGGAATCCACTGCCTGCGCCCAAGATTGACCGCGGGGATGGGGATGATTGGGCGCCTGTCCCCGATGAGCTCCTGGTAGGCCGGCAGGGTCGAGGAGAGTGTCTCCAGGAGCGCCTCGTCGCTGACGGCGACAAGCATCGCACCGGAGGGGATGCTTCCCAGGGCGCGCACCATTCCGATGCCCGCCAGGCTCTTCTCGTGCAGGACGATCTGGGTGACTGGCTTTCCGAGGTCTTCCTTCGCCCAGTCGCTGAATCTTGAGGTCCAGTCGCTCACCTTGCGCCGCCCTTCCTGCGGCCAAGCAGCCATGCGGCGGCGTCCGCCAGGTCCGTCGCCGCGTAGTCGGCCCCTTCAATGCGCTTCCTGCCGGGCGCAAGTATCTGGATTGCGGTGATGCCGGCGTTCCTGCCCAGCAGGATGTCCGCCTCCTTGTCCCCCGCCATCGCGGAACGCTCCAATATCGTCGGGAAGTCGTGGCACGCCGCCTCCAGCAGTCCGGTGGCCGGCTTGCGGCACGGGCAACTCTCCTGCGGGGCGTGGGGGCAGAAATACGCCGCGTCCAGGCTGACTCCCTGCGCTGCGAGAAGGCTCTGAAGCCGTGCGTGGACGGCCTTGAGCTGTTCGCGTGTGAACAGCCCGCGTCCTATGCCAGACTGGTTGCTCAGGAGAATCAGGCGGTAGCCTGCGTTTCTGAGCATTATAAGTCCTTCTACTGCAAGAGGATACAACTCAACGCGCCCTGGATCGCTCAAATAGGGCACGTCCGGGATGAGCGTGTCGTCCCTGTCCAGGAAGAAGGCTGGCCGCGGCACGTTTCTGTCCAGGACGGGCGTCAAGATGCTTTCAGGTAGGAGCGTCATCGTTTTCGGGGGAGGGCGTGGCGGCTACTCCTTCATTGCCTCCATTGCGGCGTTGAAGACATCGTCTACCTCCGCCATCCGTCCTTCGCCTTCCTCTCCGCATGCGACATGTCCTTCGACGGGGCCCACGAACCTGACTCCCCGTTCCCTGAGTATCCGGCAGTTTTCCCGGGTGGCCGGGTGCCGCCACATTCTTGGATTCATTGCGGGTGCGACGATTACCGTGCCCTCGTGCGAGAGGCAGAATGTGGACAGCGCGTCGTCGGCGATTCCATTTGCCATCTTTGCGAGGATGTCCGCCGTGGCCGGCGCTATGAGGAGCGCCTTTGTCTCGAGTGCGAGTTCGATATGGCGCGGCTTCCATGTCGGCGCGTCCCACAGCGAGACCGTCACCGGGTTTTTCGAGAGGGTGAGGAAGGTCTGCGGCGCCACGAGCCTTGTGGCGGCCTCCGTCATGATGACATGCGTCTCCACGCCTTCCTGACGCAGGCGGCTTGTCAGTTCGGCCGCCTTGTATGCGGCGATCGACCCCGTCACGCCCAGAACTAGGATATTCTTCATCATCGTGGTTTCTCCGTGGTTGCCCACCGCCAGTGCGCGGGGTGGGTGTCGTCTTGTGTCAGAATATAATTTAGGGTATGGAGCCTGTGGCTTGTGCCTTTGCTTGGAAAAGCGTGGCGGGAGGGGTATATTATGCACTTTGCCAGCCCAGCCTTTCTTGTGGAAAGCCTGTCTTTCCGCGGGCGAGGAGTGCCAAGGCGTGTAAATTATGCGCCGCGACTTTCGGGATGGTAGCTCAGTCGGTAGAGCATTGCACTTTTAATGCAGTGGTCACGGGTTCGAGTCCCGTCCATCCCACCATTTTTCATTCTGTTCTTTGAGTAATCAAAACCATTAGCAAAGCGAGGTATTTATCATGGCAGCAATCTGCGAGATTTGCGGCAAGCACAAGACCAGCGGCGGTCACATCACCCGTCGTGGTCTTGCCAAGAAGAAGGGCGGCATCGGTATGCACGTGGTGAAGAACACCAAGCGCGAGTTCAAGCCGAACCTGAAGAGCGTCCGCGCGGTCGTCAATGGCGGCGTGAAGCGCATGACGGTCTGCACCGCATGCCTGCGTTCTGGCAAGGTGGTCAAGCCCTAGTGATGGTCTGGATGCCGACGGCGGGGATCCTGGCGGTCTCCGCCGGTTGAATCAAGCCGACGGGCCATCTGTCACTGGTTTCATTCACGATCAAGGCGGCCACGGCTATTTCGTGGCCGTCTTTTTTGCGTACCCGCCTCGCTTGCCCTGTTTTTCACCTTTTCCCCCTTTTTTCTGAGAGAGCGATGTCGAACCGACTTCTGACACAATGGCCGATGGAACGCGTGCTTGTCGCCCCGTCCCTTCTGGCCGCCCGCTATGACAGGCTTGGCGAGGAGGTCGCCGCCGTCGAGAAGGCAGGTGCCGAGGTATTGCATCTTGACATCATGGACGGGCACTTTGTGCCGAATATCTCCTTTGGCGCGGATGTGGTGAAGGCCGTGCGCCCCCTCTCCGGGATGTTCTTTGACGCGCATCTGATGATCACCGACCCGCTGAAGTATGCGCCATCCTTCCAGGCGGCGGGGGCGGAGCACATAACCTTCCATGTGGAGGCGGTCGACAATCCCCGCGAGGTGATCGATGAAATCCACAGGCTGGGTTGTTCGGCGGGCATCTCCCTGAAGCCGCGCACGCCGGCCTCCGCAGTCGTCCCGTTCCTCGACAAGGTGGAGCTTGTGCTGGTGATGACGGTCGAGCCCGGCTTTGGCGGACAGTCCTTCATGGCGGACCAGCTCCCCAAAATCAAGGAACTCAGGGACGCCATTGACGCATCGGGCAGGAAGGTGCGCCTCGAAGTCGACGGCGGAATCGCACCCGCGACCGCCGTACTTGTCCGCGAGGCGGGCGCAGACCTGCTTGTGGCAGGATCGAGCGTCTTCCGGACAAAGGATGGCGACTACCGAAATGCCGTAGACGCGCTAAGGTAGAGGACAGACAGAATTTCAGAATAATCCGATAACTCAACCAATTCCCTCCAACAGAGCAAACATGTTCATCTCCCATTTCAACCGATACTTCGAGAAGCACGCGAAGCTGACGTATTTCGTCCTGCTCGTCATCATCATCGCCACCTTCGTCATCTTTGTGACGCCGGGCAGCATGACCGGAGGCCAGGGGCGCCTGACCAATATCGGCAAGATGTATGGAAAGACGCTTCGCGTGGACAAGATGCAGGCGGAGATGGCAAAGTCCACCCTTGCGCTCTGGTTCCAGAACCCGGATTTCTTCGGCGTCGACCTGAGCAGCCAGCGCCAGGCACTCTTCGACTTCACCCTCGAAAGAATGCGCGTCCTCCACTATGCGGCCGAAAAGAAGCTTGACAAGGTGACTGACGACGAGATGCGCGACTACATCAAGGAGATTCCGATTGTCAAGAACGAGGCCGGGGTATTCGACAAGGTGAATTTCGAGCGCCTCCTGGGGGCCGCGAACAACATGCTCCAGATCAGCGGGGCGGGGTTTGACGAGGTGGTCCGGGAGTCCATCATCATCGACCGCGTCGCCAAGCAGGTCACCGATTCGGTCACTGTCGCGGACTCCGAGGTTGACGACCTTATGGCGCAGTTCACGCTGAAGTGCGCCACAATCCCCGTCTCCCCCAAGGACTCCGTCCCCTCCGAGGAGGAAATCCAGGAGTATTTTGCGTCCCGCCGCGCCGACATCAAGCTTCCCGAGTCCAAGAATGCCCTGGCGGCAGTCTTCCGCTACGACGCAGTCTCCACCGCGATGGGCGATGCCGCCATCCCCACCGAGGATGAAATCAAGCAGCGCTACGAGGCCAACAAGAACACCGTCTACAAGGACAAGTCCCTGGAGGAGGTCACCGCCGCCATCCGCACCTCCCTCTCTGGCGAGCGCGTCCGCGCCAAGGCGCGTTCCGAGGCGCTGACCCTCTACAGGGATTTCCAGGGCGTTGTCGACAACGAGGAGCAGGAGGCGCGCGTCTCCCGCTATACCGCGCAGGCTGAAAAGCTTGGCGCCACAGTCACCCCCACCGGGGTCGTCGCCCTTGGCGACATGGTCGGCAGCCTGGGCAGCCAGAAGCGCCTTGCCGACGCAATCCGCGGCGTCTCCACCCTCGGTGGCGTCACCTCCCTGGTGGTTGCCGACGAGTATGTCGCCGTGGCCATGGTTACCTCTATGCAGGCCACCCAGATGCCTGACGCGCTGCCCGCCCTCGCCGAGGAGAGCACCCCCGACGCGCTCCGCGCAATCATCATCGACGCCATCACACGGGAGAAGGCGCTTGACTTCTTCCAGAAGAATGTCAAGGCTCCCTACGATGCATTCATCGCGGGCGTGGAGCAGATTCGCAAGAGCACTGCCTCCGACCAGCAGAAGCAGACTGCATTCCAGGAACTCCAGCATGCATTTGACCTGCAGCTGGTCAGCGACTTCGTGGTCTACGAGAACCGCTCATTCGTCCAGGTGACCTTTGATGGCCAGCGCTACCTGGACCAGGTGCCCGAACCCACCGAGGAGAAGATTGCCGCCGCATACGAGGCAAAGAAGGCCGACTTTGACGGCAAGACCCTCGACGATGTCCGCGAGACTCTCGCCGCCGAACTGAAGGCCGCCGCTGCACGGAACCGCGCCGACGAGGCGGCCGTGAAGTTCGCAGGCGACCTGGCGGATGCCTGGTGGAAGGCTGTCGAAAAGGATGCGGACGCAAATCCCGCCGAACTCACCGCAAAGATGGGCGAGGCAATTCCGCAGGCGCACGTCTCCACGGTCGAGAAGATGGATGTCCTCCAGCAGAATTCCTCCAACAGCGAACTGGCGGGAGCACTCTTCTCGCTGACCATGACCACGCCTATCTCCTCCGCAATCCTCGGGCAGGACGCATCATACGTCATCTGCCTGACTGGAATCGAGAAGCAGCACCTTGCCGACCCCGCGACCGACCCCGCCAGCTATCAGACTCTCGCACACGTCTATCGCGAGTCCGTGGAGATGGCCGCTGCAAAGACACGCGCCGAGGCTGAGACAAAGCGCGTCGCAGATGCGTTGGCCGCCAATGAAGGCGACTTCGCCGCCGCGGCCGCAGATCTCCAGTTCACGGACCTTCCCTCCTTCAGTGTCAGCGACATCTACAACCAGTCCGCAGTCGTGAACTCGGTCAGGCAGTCGAAGCAGCTCCAGCTTGATGCGCTGGCAGAGGAGCTTCCCAAGGTCAAGGCGCCAGGCGTCTTCCTGGCTCCACACAAGGCACAGCAGGTCTTCAGCCTCGGCAGCAACATGCAGTCCATGGTGATTCCCGTCGGATATCAGATCCTCTACGTCGCCAACCGCACTGTGCCAGAAAAGAGCGAGGCCAATGCCGCCGAACGCGAGAGACTCCATGACGGGCTCCTGGCCATGAAGCAGAGCGCTGAACTCAAGAACTTCTACCAGATGCTCCTCGAACAGTCCGACACGGAACTGGTCCCAAATACCCCCTTCACCGCTTCCATGCCTGAAGAAGAGGAAGAATAGCCTCCGACTAAAATCCTAGAAAAAAAGGGCGAATCTCTCCAGAGGTTCGCCCTTTTGGTTAATTAGGTGGATCCACGAAAGGGCACGAATGGATTAAACCACGAAAAACACGAAAGACACGAAAAAACAGAACCACGAATGGACACGAATGGATTAAACCACGAAAAACACGAAAGACACGAAAAAAAAGAACCACGAATGGACACGAATGGACACGAATAATGAGGTGAACCACGAAAGACACGAAAGACACGAAAAGAGAGCAGGGGGATATTGAATCACGAATGGACACTAATGGGCACGAATACTGAAGTGAACCACGAAAGGCACGGAGATGTGAGGGTGGGGGTCGCGCGCAGGCCCGCGCGTACGTCCAATGGACGGTGGGAGGGGCGGGTGGTTGGGGGGATTGTATTCCCCCCAACCACCCGCCCCAACATACGCACCTTCAGACGCTTTTCAAGCAAACGGAGAATTAGTCATCAAAGTCATAGTGGGATGGCAGTGGGCGAGATTCTCGTTTCTGATGCAAGTTGTGGTCTCCTTCGCGGGTGGAGAGTCGTCATGCCATGCGAGTGCGGCTCTTGGCATCCGCGTTCATGACGCGCTACTTTTCCACCGTTATATTCAGTCGATTGCAGAACACTGACTGTTTTTCCCTGTGAAACCGAGACTCCTGGCAATACTTATTCTGCTTGCTGTCGCCGCCTTGATGATATGGTGGTTGGCGATGCGTGACGATGGCATGTCCCCGTTCGGGGGCGGGGCTGTGCATACGGGGGAGAATGCTGTGTCGCAACAGCATTCGGAGGAGGCGTGCGATGACGTGGCCCCCAGCGGGGCGTCATCCAGTCTTCAGGCATCTGTAGTGCCTCATTTCCTTGAGGGGACTCCTTTCAGGGTTCTCTCCTCGGCTCCAGGCGAGATACGTCTGGAGTTCATCCTGCCGGAATACACACTTGAGGAATTCCGGGACAATTCGGGTCATCTTTGGCAGCGTATCCTTTTGGAAGGGAGCGAGAGTCTGGATGTTCAAGGCAGTCCGAGCCTCCCGGTCTACCGGGTATCCTACGGCAGCAGCCCAGGTGCGGATGTTTCCTTGCAACTGCTTGATACTGAAGTAGTTATGATAAAAGGAGTTGTTCCGCCGCCAGGTATTGGGCCTCTTCTTTACGGCGAGGAACCGCCCATGCCGGTTCCTTCGTCCGAGATCTATTCGGGGAAGGGGATTTATCCTTCCTCGAATGCGTGGATTTCCTCCAGATACCAGATACGCGACATCCAGGGGTCGGGGATTGTTTTCGCGCCTTTCAGATACGATCCCGTTTCGGGTGGTGTCGAGGTAGTGACCCGCTGTGTTCTTTCCATTCGGTCCTCTGACGTATCTCCCGTGTTGTTTGACACATCCTCCGACTTTGCGCAAATCCAGAGGCGTTCCTTTGTCAACAGCGAGACCTTTGGGGTGCCTGAGTCGTCGGGCGTTGGCGTGCTTGGCATTGTCATGCCGCAGGCTTGGCGGTCGCTTGCCGAGGTGGACGAATTCATCCGGTGGAAGATTGAGAGCGGGTGGACAGTCAAGGTGGGGCTTTATCCCAGCGACACCGGGGATGGAGCAGATGGAGTCAAGTCCTGGATTTCATCGCGGTATGCGGCGGACGGGTTGACGCACCTTGTCATCTTGGGCGATCACGCGGCGGTTCCCCCTGCGCAGAAGGCAAGCGGCAAATCCCCTGGGCAGGCGAACCATTTACTCGTCGGAACTGACACTCCATACGCATTGCTTGCGGGGGAGGACGACCTCAGCTACGCGGACATCTTCCTCGGTCGCATTCCCTTCTCCACGGCATCTTCTGCGGAGAGGGCGCTTCCGTCGCTGATTGAATACGAAAAGGGCGAGTTTGGGGATGATTCCGCCTGGACTGTCCGCGGCGTCATGATCGGTTCTGCCCAGGCGGCAAGGTATTGGCCATACGCAGGAAGAGAGGACAAGGCAATCATCGAAGCCCAGCGCAGGAAACTCTCCGATGCAGGATTCCTTGCCGAATCATCGACCTACTACGCGAAGAATACGCTAGACAATGGCGACCATTCTGCGAGCGTCCAGGCTGACTTGAACGCGGGTGCGTCCCTCCTTCTCTATCTGGGACATGGTTCCTGCACCTCATTCGTAACGACGAAATACCAGAGCTCCCATGCCCAGGCGCTCGTCAATGGGGTGCGCCGTCCATTTATCATGGCGCCCAACTGCAACAGCGGCAATCTCGCCCACGGGAGCTCCCTCGACTACGAGTGCAAGTTGAGCGGCATTCCGTTTTCGCTGGGGCAGGCCTTCTTTGAGGCGGACTCCGAGGGCGGTGCGTCGGGAACCGTGATGTCCTCGGGGAAGACATACTGGAATCCCCCCATCCGCCAGGTGGAGCGTCTTGCCGACAGGCTCGTCTCCTCACGGGGCGATGGCCGCCTTGCCACCCAGGGCGCGTATGCGTTGGATGCGCTTTATGCAGCGGTGGAGTTCTGCGACACATACGCGGACGACTATGCGGCCGCGCCCTCCCATCCATCCATGGGGCAGGACAATGGGAGGTACACGTCCCAATATGGAGTCTACCATGCCTGGTGCGTTGCGTTTTTCGGGGATCCCAGCGGAATGCTTCGCGTCGGGGCACAGTGTCCGTTGACAGTTGCGGCCACGCGCGGCGGGGACGCGCTCTCGGTTCAGGTGTCGGGATTCTCCAGGGAGGCTCCCGAGCCTGTTGCACAATGCGCAGTCAGCCTGATGACGGCCTCTGGCAGCATGAGCGGCCGAACGGATTCCTCTGGCAACCTGACTCTGCCGCTGACCGGTGCCACCCAGTGGGCGGTCCTCCGTGCGCTGGATGCCTCGGCGCCACTATCGACGACATACATTGCCTGGCCAGACGCGGATGGCGACGGCTTCGTATCAAACCGCGAACTTGCCTCCTGGATAGCCAACTGGGCCTCCACTTCGGGGGAGCTTTCCTCGTCCGATTCGAAGGGAGTTCTGGCGAAGGCGCTTGAGACTTGGCGTGAGAATCCCCCGCCGCTTGCATCTCCCGTGCCGCCGCATCTTCCGGGGACTCCCGGGGGGCTTGACGAGCCGTCGCTCCTGGCGACCTTTGCGAATTACCCGCTGCGTCCCCAGTTCTTTGCGCAGTGTGGCCTCCATCTCAAGAGTCTGACCGAATCGAAGATTCAGGTCTATCTGGATCAACAGACATTGCAGGAGCTGGAAATTGGCGGCGACTATGCAGATGAGGTTACGGCGGTAACTCCAGCGCATCCAGAGTTGACACTTGATGAAATCCAGCAGAAGATGGCATCCATGGCGAGGGTGCGCTGGCCCCTTGTCCGTCCGACCCTGCTTGGCGCCAGTCTTGGCGGGCGCAAAATCCTTGGCGTCAGAGTATCCTTGGCGGAAGAGGATGGTGCGGAACGCCCGCAGTTGTTCCTGGCATCGGGAATCCACGGGGACGAGCCACGGGCCGTAAGCCGCGTCTGCGCATTCCTTGACGAGATATCGGAAGCCCTTGACGACCCCGGCAGTCCGCTGCATTCCCTTCTTGGGGAGTGCGTTCTCTGGGTGGTTCCAGTCCTGTCTCCGGACGCATACGCGTCAGGGCGCCGCTGCAACGGGAACGCGGTGGCCCTGGAACGTGGATTCCCCCGCACGCCAGGAGATTTCTCACAGGGGGAACTGGCAGGACTCGATGGTCTCTGGGGTCACGACACATATTTCGGCGAAGTAAATGTGGAGTGCCAGTCTGAGCAGGCCGCCCTTGTGACATGGCTCCAGCGTCATCGCATCGATTCGTCCCTCTATCTGCTTCAGGGCGACAGCTATGTCGCATACGAGCCGAATGGGTCGGAGGAGGTGGCGCAGAGAATTGCAGATGCCGCCCAGGCTAATGCCTTCGTCTCCTCGTCACGCTATCCAGTCAAGGGTAGCCTGATGGAGTGGCAGAGTGCCTACTTTGGCGGTGTTGTTATACAACTGTCTGCAAATCAAGAAGTTGCAAATAATGCCGAAAGTGATGCGGCATTGAATGCCTGGCTTGGCGCCTCGATTGAAGGGCAGGGCGGGGGAACCTCCACGCCCACTCCTGCGTCCCTTGCCGTGGAGGTGGACTCCTCCTGCGTTGGAGTCGCCCCCGGCGCTCCCAACCCCCTCCGCTTGTTCTTCAGCGGCGGGACAGGCGGCTTCGTCATCCTCCGCGTCCTGCACCCGGAAGGCTGGTCGGTTGAGGATGGAGGCAATGTCTCCGCCTCCATGCGGTCTGGGGATGGCTACACGGACTTCATCTGGTTTGGGGAAGATGGAGCCGCTATCGACTCGACCACTGTCTCCCTGGCGCCGCCGGCATCCTTCTCCAGCGAGGCGCAGCTTGCATTCACTGTGGACGACTCGTCCTCGACCGCGACCAGCCGCCATGTCTTCGCCGCGCTTCCAAGGGCCTCCTTCCCGTTAACGGCCTCCCAGGGATGGCGCGGGCTTTCGGTTCCGCTTTCAGGCGTCCCCGCCTCCTCCCTGGGCGCATCGAGCATTCTCCTCTGGAAGGATGGGCATTTCCTGCCATCCACGGAGGGATTCCTCCAGCCAAACACTGGGTATTTTGCCCTCTTCGACTCAGATATCTCCGTGGAACTCCCTGGATTCCTCGGGGATTCAACGCCTCTTGTCCTTGCAAAGGGGATGCACCTGCTTGGAACATCCGCAGAGCACCTTCCTCAGAGGTGTGGCGCAACTCTGTCGCCGTCTTTATATCGTATTGATGGGGACGCATACCGCATCCAGGACACCATGGCTCCGCTTCTGCCAGGCGAGGCATACTGGTTTGCCTTGCCCGCCGCCGCGCGGCTCGTCCCCTGACGCATCCAGGACCCTCCAGGTCATACTCCTTCCGATACAGGAACCATTCTTGAAACCCAATGAAGATCATCGTAGGCATGAGCGGCGGCGTGGACTCCTCCACCACGGCCGCACTTCTTAAGTCGCGTGGGCACGACGTCATGGGCGTCACAATGTCCCTTTGGCGCGAATCATCCCCATACAAAGGCGGCGAGCACGGAGGGTGTTTTGGACCTGACGAGGCGGAGGACATTGCCGCCGCCTCGGATTTATGCGCACGCATCGGGATTCCATTCCGCGTATTCGACTGCTCAAGGGAGTATGAGGAACGCATCATTGCCTATTTCCGCAACGAATACCTTGCGGGGCGAACTCCGAATCCCTGCGTCAGATGCAATGCGATGATGAAATTCGGGATGCTTCCCGAACTTGTGCGAAACGCTGGAATCGAGTTCGACAGCTTTGCGACAGGACACTATGCGCGTGTGGAACGCCTCCCCTCGGGAAGAATGGGGCTTCGCAGGGCGGTCGACCTGGCAAAAGACCAGTCGTATTTCCTCTGCAGACTCTCACAGGAGCAGCTCGGATGGATTCAATTCCCCCTGGGAGAAATGAGGAAATCGGAGGTGCGGGAGCTTGCACGCTCCTTCGGACTCCCCGTCGCCGAAAAACACGACAGCCAGGACTTTTATTCGGGTGACCCTAATGAACTCATCGGGGAACCGGATCGCCCAGGAGAGATTGTCGAGGCGGAGACGGGCAGGGTGCTAGGACGGCACACTGGCTACTGGAAATACACGATTGGACAGCGCAAGGGACTTGGGGTCGCATCCACGGAACCACTCTATGTGACTGCAATCGATCCATGCCACAATCGGGTGGTCCTGGGAAGGCACGACGCCGTCATACATCACTTCCTCGAGGCGGACGACATGAACTGGGTCTCCATCACCCCGCCAGAGAAACCCATCGAATGCCTCCTAAAGGCGCGTTCGGTCCAGACGCCTGTCCCCTGCACGCTCACTCCACTCCCCGGTGGACGGGTCGCCGCTACGTTCCCACAGGGCATCCACGCCGTCGCCCCAGGTCAGGCCGCTGTCTTCTACTCCGACAATCTCCTCCTTGCAGGGGGATTTATTAGAACCGCAAGGGAATGATAAAGTAGGGAGTAGGGAGGAGAGGGGAGAGGGTAGTGCGTGGCCACTATGCAGTGGGCTTCCAAGGTAGAGAGTAGGGAGGAGAGGGGAGAGGGTAGTGCGTGGTTGGCGCGCGTGGGCGCGCCCGCACGGCAATTCTGCCGTGCGTCCGTAGATGTTTTCCCAAGGGAGTAGGGAGGAGAGGGTAGCGCGTGGGCGCGCCAGCGCGGCAATTCTGCCGTGCTGGCGTAGATGTCGTTTATTCCCTTGAGCGTGTGTGGAATATGAGGCACGGTGTGGGGTCCTGGAATCCGTGGGGGTGGTGTCCCCACATTGGCCGGTGGTATACGAAGACCCTTGGCCCCTTTACGTTCTGGAGGTCGTTTGAGACCTTGTCCCTTGGGATGCCGTCATTTCCCCATTTTAGCGGGATGATAGTAGCACCTGCCTCCTTGAGGCTTTTTTCGAGTCGGTTGAAATTGCGTGCGGGGATGACGACATCATCGGAGTCGCTGACAGTTGCGAAGATAGGTATGTTCGCCTTTACGAGTCTTTGAGCTGCGTTGATTGGGTTGCAGTCGGCCTTTTCGAGTTCCTCACGTGTCATTCCGTACAGCTCCATGTTTGTCTGGAGCCTGTCCAGTGCACTGGGGTGGTTGTCCGCGGCGTCGCAGACTGGTGCGTCCAGGTAGATTGCCTGGACGCGTTCGGGGTTTTCCATGGCGTATCTGAGTGAGAAGAATCCTCCCCAGCTCATTCCGATGAGATTGGCCTTTGGCGAGAGTCCCATGTCCACGAGGATGTCCTGGAAGTGATTCATCACTTCGATTCCCTTTGGCGAGCATCTGTATTTGAAGACATCCACGAATGCGTGGTAGAATCCGTGTTTAAGGAGTTCGATGGTTCCGACCCTTTCCACGAATGACTCCGCCCACTGCGGGGTCCAGCTCCATCTATGGTCTGGCTGTGGGGAGTCTGGTTCGACGACCCATGCGGGGCATCCGTCCACGGTGAAGTGATGTCTTTTGAATCCATGCCAGTTGTCGGTTGGCCAATCCTCCGGGAATTGCACTGGCATAATCTTCTGCGTTTTGTCAGGGGTGATGTTTGCGAACAGGCTTGTGAGTGCATCCACGAAGAGCGTCATTCCCTCCTTTGTGGGGTGGTTGATGCAATTCATCATTCGGCTGGAGAATGGGATTCCCTGTCGCCAGAGTCTTCCCCAGCGCAGTGACGCATCCGCAAGCGGGATTCCGTATTCCGCCGCGATTTTCCTCAGGGTCTTGACGTGTGGCCTTGGGTCGTCGTCGATATCCTTTTCCCTGTTGAGCCCCATCATTTCCGGCCGGATGTAGTGTGGCGTGATGATAATCCATTCGGCGCCGGCGGCAGCGAAGTCGTTCCGGAATTTCGTGTAGTTCCTTTCGGTGTGTTCGCTGGTGAATCCTGCGTCGTTGACGAATTCCGAGACAATCAGGTCTGCCTTTGCGCCCAGAACCCTTTCCTCGTAGTTGAACTGGGAGCCGGGGGGCTCGTTGAGGAAGTCGTCCGTGTTTCGTCCTCCCCATGCGACGGTTTCCATTTGGATATTTGCCTGCGGGAACTGTTTTTTCAGTGCTTCGAGGAATCTCTCCTGCCATCGTGTGGCGGGGAAGTCTGGGAGGAATGTTCCGTCGGTTACGCTGTCTCCCCATGCCAGGATTCGCAGGGTTTCACCGTTTTTGAGTTTTTCGCAGGTTTTCGGGAGCAGTGTTGCCGCGGTTCCTAGTGTGGGGTTCTCCTCTTCCGGGAAGGCATTTTCCAGGACAGGGAAGAACTGTTCCTCCGTCAGTTTGTCCAGTCCTGCCTTGATCCAGAGATTTCCGAGGAGTGTTTCGTCCTGTTCCAGCGTGGGTGGCAGCGGTGTTGCGGAGTGTGGCTTTCCCTGTTTAAGGGTGATGTTTCCCTCTGCGTCCAGGATGACGGAGTCGATTCGGTGGAGCGTGTATGCGTAGTCGACGAAGACAGGCTGTTCCGGGGTGATTCGTCCTTCGGGGAGTCTTCCCACAGTTCCCCAGTCCTCTGTGAGCTTGTAGTCGATGCCGTCGGCGTAGATGACGGCATCCGGCTTGTCGCTGGATTTGACAGTCAGGGTTCCGTGGCAGTATCCTCCGTATGTGGAGCATTCCATTGCGAGGATAGCCTTGAGCCTGTTTCCGCGCACCCATCCGCCCCTGTTTGGCACATAGTCCTGGAGTTTATCATGCCGTTCGTTTTCCACCGTCGCCACGACAGGCGGCTCCACGGCCATGATGTCGGTTTTTCCGTTGTATGTGACCTGGACTAGCCAGTCACCGGCTGTCTTGAATTCTGCGGGGGAAGCCATAAGTGCGCATGTGGTCGCCATTGTGGCGGCCATAGAGATGATTCTCCTAGTCATTGTTTCTTCAGGGGAGTTGGTAGATATGGAATTGGTTGACATTTTTTCCCGTGAGTCCGGGGGAGGACTGGAACCAGTAGGACTCTCCGGCTCCCTCGTCGTCATCGAAGACCACGCATGCGAAGCCGAAGTACTGTCCTTGCCTGGTGAGTCCCAGTGCTTCGCGCTGGAGTTCGATGCGGTATGAAGTCACCCCGTTGTCCTCGTCCCTGGTCACATGGAAATCCCGTCCATTTTCGAGGGAATCGTGATAATCGCCGTGGAAGACCACGCATTCTGGGCCATTTGCGGCCAGGGCGAGCCCGATGTCGACATCCCTGGGGCCGTATCCTGCGGGTGCCGCGTCTGCCCTGACGATGAAATCCGGGAGGATTGCGAACTGGAGGCAGTCTCCGTCCCATATCATTCCTCCGGTGCGGGTATTCCTGTGGATGTCGTCCGTGACTTCCGCGATGATGGTGACGCTTTCCTCCGAGACCTCGATGTAGATTTCCCCACCCAGGTCGTCATGTCCATCCCATCGGATCCATGGGTCTGGGGGGACGATATCCTTCCGGTCGTCCCCGAATTTGCGGATGAGATTCTGTCCCATGTCGAGTCGAGTAGGCGTGAAACTCATTGAGAGCGTTGTCGCGTTCTGTCTTGAGTCCTCCAGTGTGACCTTGATTTCTCCGCCATCTGCCGGGAGTCCGTCCACTGGGACAATCCATGGGAATGGCTCTCCTGGCTGTTTGAAGGCGGTTGCGGGTGCGTTGTCGCCGAAGGAGTATGTGATGCTGGCCTGCTCTGTGGATGCGGGGTCTGTGTGTCTGACGACCAGGAAGCCCTGTTGCCCTGCGTCAAGGGCCAGTGTGCAGACGAGTCCGTTGGCGCGGTCCTCCGCGCCCGTCATTGCGGCGTGCAGCTGTTCGTATGCGTCCTCCCCTTCCAGGGAGATGTATGTCGGCAGCAGACGCGCCGTGAAGACTCCGTCTTCGGGGATTTCCATGGGATTTCCCAGGAAGTCTGCGCACTTGGCGTTTTCTGGTAGTGCCAGTTTGACATCGTTGTCGTTCTGTTCCGTCCAGAGGACCAGGTATGCGACATCCTTCTGTCCGAAGACCCCCATTTTGAGATTTGAGTCTTCGGTGCCCAGCCGGCTGTCGTATTGCCGGACCCTTTCGACGGCCCTTGCGACCTGGCTCATGGCCGGGATCAGGAGCATTGGGACTCCATCGTGCCACATTCCGTAGTCGTAGTATGTGGACTCGATGGCTCCCATGGTGTTGAACCAGAAGAAGAACGGGGAGCCGAGGAGCCTTGCGGTCAGGACTGCGGAAGTCATCCGCCGTGTTTCCTCCTGCTGGAGCGGGTGGTCTGGCGCAAGCCGGTTGTCGATGGCGAATCCGTATTCCGAGACGAAGGGCTTTTGTCCATGCAGGTAGGCATGGGTCATTTTGTTTGCGTTTTTGAAGACGCTTTGGAACTCGCGGTTCGGGGAGCCGACGTTTGGCATGCTCACGGGGTCCAGGTAGCGCATGTTGAAGGAGTAGCAGTCCATCGGGAAGTATTGGAAATCTCCCTGGACTTGTGTCAGGACCTCCCGTGAGAACGGGAAGTCCGCCACCTGCGCGGAGCCACCGGAGGGTCTTCCCGCGGCGATGGGCAGCGTCGGGTTGGCGCGGTGTGCGGCCTGCAGGTAGACCGTCGTGATTCGCGCCAGGTCTGTGCAGACTGGTCCGAAGACATTTCCGTGGCGCACCGCCTCGGGGTATTTTCTGCGGTAGTATGGTTCCGAGCCCGAGACCAGCTCGTCCTCGCCGCCGATTTCCAGCAGGTCGATGTCGTCTCCTGCGCGTCTTATGAAATCCTCGAATGCGAATGAGAGCTTTTCCAGTGCCTCGTCAGTTCCGAAGAATGCATTTGTTTCCGGGAGCCCCCACGCCTTTGCCTCGGCGACTTCCTCGGGGCGGTGCGCCCAGTTTGGCGCGGCCGGCAGGTGCACCAGTGAGAGCTTCACCTTGAAGCCCCGTTCCTTCAGGGCGCGCATGCGTTTCAGGTGGTCGTTGCCGTCGATGGTGTCAGGGGTGGGCATCAGCGAATGCCAGTAGAGGTAGACTTCGGCCCAGCGCACCCCCAGGCGTTCCACGCCGACGGGGACATTGCTGTTGACGCCCAGGTAGGGGAGGATTTCCGGGTCGTCGGGAATCGGCGGCTGGACGAGTGTGTAGACGCCCTGGGTCTCGTTCAGCGGCTGTCCGTTGGCGTCGGTCCATTTCAGTCGGTAGACGAAGAGTCCGAGCCTGTCTACGGGCATTGGGATGTCCAGCCTGCAGATTCCCTTTTCGTTCCAGACGGCGGGCTGTGAGAATTCCCTGACGACCCTTTGGTTGTAGTCTGAGACCGTGATTGTGCAGGTCGCCTCCTGCGGGAGTTCGTCCCGCTTGTCTATAGCCAGGATTTTCAGCGTGGGTTTTTCCTCAGGGAAGAATATTCCATTGTTGTCCCCGGGGAGTTTTGCTCCTGCGTAGAATGCCTTTTCCTGTGCGAACGGGGTTGCCTGGGTTCCGAATTCCAGCTTGACCGCATCGAATGAGATTTGGACTGGAGTTGCCTGGTTGCGGTTGGTGAGTTCCAGGACAAGCGAGTAGTCCGAGGAGAATTTCACCGTGAACGGGATTTCGATGCGATTCCATTCGGTGGTGACGTGGAATTTATGCATCTGCGTATCCTTCCAGGCTGTGTGGACGGTGATGAATTCGCATGTGGTCGGCCTGTCCGCCTTGATCCAGCACGAGAAGACATACTCCCTGTCCTTGTCCATGAACAGCCTGGGGCCTGTGTATGAGTGGCAGTCGTCTGCATCGACCATGGTGGTTGCGTACATGCATCCCACCGGCGCGTCCTCCTCCTCCGCCAGTTCCAGTGGGGAGCCCTGTCCGGCCCAGATCTGTGAGAAGAATCCGTCGCCACCTTCGTAGCTGTTGTTTCCCGTCAGGAGATTCTCCCCTTCCGGGATGGAGTCCAGCGCCATCATCCGGAGATTTCCCTTGAACAGCTGGATGTCATCGATTGTGGCTCCAGCGGTGTCCTGCGAGGCGTTTGCGAAATCAAGGAGCAGCCAATACTTGCCTGAGAACTTCGGCGTGAACTCCACCGCGCAGAGTCCGTCCTCGCCGAGATTTCCGAGAGTCATGAAGGTCGTGTCCTTCCAGTCGCAGTTCACCAGGGCGGCCTGTGCGCTGACCCCTTCGTCAAGCTGGATTTTCATGCGGCACGTATATGTGGTATGCGCCTGGACTTCAAACGGGTCTCCTGAGACCCCCTGGTGTTCCATGCCGCCAGGCAGTTCCACCCTCAGGCAGCGCCCTCCGTCCGCATCCTCCACGACTTGCCATGAGAGGGAATTCGGCCGGTCGCACCAGTAGTTTGTGAAGTATCCGCCATCCGTCTCGAAGGTGCCGTCGTTTGGGAGGATGCTTTCAATGGCGGCCAGAGGCAGGGTGAGGAACAATGCGATGCAGGCGAGGATGGGTTTCCACATGGGGGAGTCCTTGGGGGATGAAAAGGGGTAGTCACAGCGTTTTCCCTATTATATCACGGCATCCTTTCATTGTTTCGGCGTGGCTGCACGTTTCACAGGAGGAGACAGTCGAAGGCCTTGCGCTTGTCCGTGGGGTGCGCTGCGTTCCATTCACGGCGGATGTCTGCCGCCGTGGGCGACGGCGTGCATTGTGGAATCCAATGCACGGGAAAGGCATTGAAGCGTCCTTTGTGCGCAAAAACAAATCAAGGTGTTCAAATATTTACCACATTTGGAATCGTGCCGGCTTCTGCCGCCCAGGGCAATCTCGATGGCATTGCATTTGCTCCTTCCCGTCCGTCTGTCGGATAATCCGACGGATGGCAAGTAACACAAGCAAACAAGGAGCAACGATGACGCGCTACTACTGCAAGTATTGTGGCCAGGCTTTTCCGACCATCTCCTCCCTTACATCGGGAAAATGCATGAGGCATCCTGACGGGTCCTGCAAGGGAAGGCATTCCCCTGCGCTCTAGGTCGAGTTCCTTGACCATGGCCGTCTGGTATTCCCCATTTCCGTGCCAGGCGGCATTTTTTTGTGCAAAAAACCAAAATGGTTATATTTTAAACGATTAGCGATTAGAAAAGTTTCGATTCTTTTGTGTTGACACTGTGTCCTGCCTGTCCTGGCGGTGTTTTTTTGGTGGAATTGTCATGAAGTTGGCTGGTTTGGACTTTGAGACGGCGAATTGCAAGAGCGGGAGCATTTGTGCTGCCGGGTGCGCCGTGCTGGAAGACGGGATAGTTGTGGATCGCCGCGAGTGGCTCATCTGTCCCCACAAGGGCTATCGTTGGATGCGTTCAGACTTCACTGGCATCCATGGATTGTCCTACTGGGATGTGTGCGACTGTCCGGAATTTCCGTATATATGGGTGGAGTTGCGCCGGATGTTGCTTTCTGCGGAGTGTGTCATAATCCACAATGCCCCCTTTGACCTGGGGCATCTTCGGAGCGTTCTTTCCCTTTACGGGTTGCCTCCCGTTGAGTTTGACTATGCGGACAGCGTCATCATCAGCCGCAGGCTGTTTCCCGGGCTGTCCTCCCATTCTCTGGACGTGATGGCGGGGTTGTTTGGCATAGAGTTTCGTCATCACAACGCCATGGAGGATGCCATGGCCTGTGCGGGCATTGTTTCCAGGACAGGGATACCCGAGGGTTGCATTCGTCACTTCAGCACATTTTAGAGAGAGGATTGAGCATGGGCAGGAGATTGATTTTGACGGGTTGGAAATACAGTGACTATGCGTTGGCGGCGGCACTGGCGTTGCGCCACTTTGAGAATGCGGAGATATTGGGCATGAGCAGGCGTCGGCTGCCGGAGTATCTGGAGAGTGTCTCCGGGTATTCGGAGATTGTCATCCTTGGGGTTTCCCTTGGGGGGGACGCGGAGCGTCTTGCCGCGGATCTGGAGGCGTTGAGGAAGCGCGGCGTCAAGGTGCTTTGGATTAGCGGCTGTGACTTTCCCGCGTGGATTGGCGACTCCGTCCGTTCCAATCTTGAGAGTCATGTCAGCCCCGAGGGAAGCGTCTCTTCGGCGGTTGCGGAATACTACGGCCTGGACGAGTCGGAGTTGGCTCCATACTGTGACGAGGGGCATCCCATAGGCAGGAGATACGTTGAGTTTCTGGAGGCGGCGGAGTATTTCTACCGCAACTACCAGGACGAGGAGGCGTATTCCCGCGTCATCCGCCACATTGCCTGCAAGGATTCCGAGGACAAGTGGTCGGAGAGTGAGAAGCTGATGATTGAGCATTTCCGGCGCTACGGCCACCGGGAGCTCATTGGCAAGAGCAGCGCGATGTCAAGGCTTCAGGAGAAGGTCAACCTGCTGGCGGCACACGACCGCACCCGCGTGCTCATCCTCGGGGAGACGGGGACTGGCAAGGAGACCGTTGCCGCCCAGATCCACAACAAGTCCCGGCGCGCCCAGGAGCCGTTTGTTGCATTCAACTGCGCCAGTGTCAATCCACAGTTGCTGGAGAGCACCTTCCGGGGCTACGAGAAGGGGGCGTTCACCGGGGCGACCGAAAGACGCCTTGGAATCTTCGAGACATCAAATGGGGGGACGCTCTTCCTGGACGAGGTCGGGGAGCTGCCACTGGAGGCGCAGGGGCTTCTGCTGCGTGTGCTTGAGGAGGGACGCTTCCAGCGGATGGGCGAGAATGCGCGGGAGGTCGAGGTAGACGTGCGCGTCATCGCGGCCACGAACCGGGACCTGCCCTCCATGGTGCGGGATGGCAAGTTCCGCCTGGACCTCTTCCAGCGCCTGAGCGTCATCCAGCTCCGTGTGCCAGCCCTTCGCGAGCACAAGGAGGACATACCGCTTATCTCCTACTCATACCGCGAGCGCAACAAGATGGGCGGCAGGCTGACTCAGTCCCAGATCGAGGCGCTCCAGTCGTATGACTTTCCCGGGAATGTCCGGGAACTCTACAACCTCCTGGAGCGGGCATACGTCCTGGGCGTCACCGACTTCAGGCAGCTTGTCAGGGAGCACATGGAACTCAACGCCGCGCTTCTCCCAAAGGAGGAGGTGGCTGTGCCTGACAACCTGGAGGAGGTTACCCGTCTCCATGTGAAACGGGTCGTCGAAAGGTACAACGGCAATATCACCAAGGCAGCCGAAGCCCTGGGGACGTCCAGGAATACCGTGAGAAAATACCAATCCCCCTAGGCGAGCATGCAGGGGGCAATAATTTCAGCGGAGTGGATTTATTCCCTGGAAAGGACCTCAGGCCTGGTGTGCATCATCTGGAGTATGTGAACTGGACGGCGGTACCGTTGTCGACCATCCAGGTATTGCTATGCTCTGGGACGCTGTAGCCATTCCAGACGCACTTGTTGTAGTGCCGTGCCTCCTGGTCTGCAAGCCCGGCGTACTTGATGCCGTCCTTGATTGTTTCGGCATGTCCGTCCGCGAACACGAAGTTGCATCCATTGTATGGGTGTTTCATGAGGCTGTGGTGGACATTGTCTCCTTCTGTCCAGCGTGGTTCGACGGAGCCCGCGTGGTATTCGTTGAGATTGTTGGCGTTGTCGGAGTCTCCCCACAGGAAGAATGCGGAGGGTGCCTTGAAGGCTTCCGGGCGTGCGAAGACGTCTTTGAGGGTGCCGTTGGAGTCCAGGCACAATTCGCAGCTTGCGGCCTCGATGCGGTATGGTGCTCCGTTGTCGGTGTATGCCCGGGCGGTGGACTGCGCGATGATGCCGTATGCGTGTTCAGGCCCGAAGGTTCTTTCGTTGGGGCAGAATGCGACGGGGAAGACCTGCTTCCACTTCAGGTAGCCGGGGCTTGCCCAGTCGGCGTCCCAGTTGTCTTCCATGCCGGTGAAGAGACCGCTTCTCCAGTTGTGTCCGAGCCACTGGTTCTGGTCATTGCAGCCGATCAGCATGTATCCGTTGTTGGAGTCGCCGTAGATGATGAATGCCAGCGAGAGCTGCTTGAGATTGTTGATGCAGCTGACGGAGCGTGCCTTCTCGCGTGCCTTGGAGAGGACAGGCAGCAGCATGGAGCCCAGTAGGGATATGATGGCGATTACCACGAGTAGTTCAATCAGGGTGAAATGCTTCCTCATTTTCTGGAAATCTCCCTGTCAGTGCTGCGTATGCTGGGCGGAATGTGATAGCCTCCCCTCATTCCAGGTTGTGAGAACCTTACGGGGAAGGCAGGAGTTTCTGCGGATGCGCCGGGGTGTGTGGATGATATCCTATTGAGTGGAGGAATGATATAGAAAGAAAAATCCCCGGCGTCATCCGTTTTTTGGGATGTGGCCGGGGATGTTCATGGTGACCGTGTTCAGGTCAGTATTATCTGGTGTAGGTGAACTGGACGGCTGTGCCGTTGAGAGCCATCCAGATATCACTGTTGGTAGTGCCTGTGTAGGAACCCCAGACGCACTTGTTGTAGTGCTGTGCCTCCTGGTCTGCCAGTTCCGCGTACTTGACGCCGTTCTTGACTGCCTCGACATGTCCGTCCGCGAATGCGAAGTTGCATCCGTTGTCCTGGTGCTTCATGAGGCTGTGGAGGACGCCGCCCCAGCGTGGCTCGACGCATCCGGCGTGGTATCCGTTGGGAGTGGCGACGTTGTCGGAGTCACCCCAGAGGAAGAATGCTGACGGAGCCTTGAAGACTTCCGGGCGTGTGAAGACGTCCTTGAAGGGGGTGGCGGGGTCCTTGCACCACTGGCAGCTTCTTGCCTCGATGCGGTACGGGCCTCCGTTGTCGGCGTACGCTCGGGCATTGGACTGCGCAATGATGCCGTATGCGTGTTCCGCTCCGAAGGTTTTTTCGTTGGGGCAGAATGCGACGGGGAAGACCTGCTTCCACTTCTTGTAGTCGGGGCTTGCCCAGTCGTCGTCCCAGTTGTTTTCCATTCCGGTGAAGAGTCCGGTGCGCCAGTTGTGTGCGATCCACTGGTTCTGGTCAGTGCAGCCGATCAGCATGTATCCGTCGTTGGAGTCGCCGTAGATGATGAATGCCAGCGAGAGCTGCTTGAGGTTGTTGGTGCAGCTGATGGCGCGTGCCTTTTCGCGTGCCTTGGAGAGGGCGGGCAGGAGCATTGAGGCCAGGATCGCGATGATGGCGATCACCACGAGTAGTTCAATCAGGGTGAAATGCTTCTTCATTTTTTGGAAATCTCCTTGTCATTGCTAATGTGGAACATCTGTCGAAGGGTTATTATGAAACATCCTTCAAAGCGTATTATTGGCATTTTCCGAAGGAAAAACAAGGATTGGGAGGAATAATTGTGATTTTTTCGTGGAGTGAATTGGCGCTTTCCATTCCCTGTCCTCCATGTGTCGGGGAGGCGGTTGTCTTTTGGTTTAGATAGTATGTAACGTCTTTGTTTGCAGGAAGTTATGTAATAATGCGCACTTAAGGGGCAGGATAAAACCTTTCGTAGCTGACGCTGTGCGCGTTGTCTTTTTTCAACCGAGGTCCCGCCGATTAGTTTTTTTGGGTGGTGCGAGCCCTGTGTTGGGGTGTATGCCCGTCATTTGGGCAAAGAATGGCGGAGAGGGGGGGATTCGAACCCCCGGTAGCATTACTGCTACGACGGTTTAGCAAACCGTTACTTTCGGCCACTCAGCCACCTCTCCGTGCTTGTGCTTATGGAAATAGGATTGGCATCTCCAAGGAGAATTGAACTCCTGTTACCAGGATGAAAACCTGGTGTCCTAGGCCACTAGACGATGGAGACCCATTTTTGTAAAGCGGGGTTAAGATATTCCATCAAAGTCGTTTTGCAAGTTGCCGTGTTTGAAAGGTTGATGTGTCGGGGGCGCCGACCAGCCTTGTCATTGGTTTGGCACGGGTGGCTTTATGGTGTCTTTTCAGGGTGAAAGACGGGGAGGTCTAGAAAAAGTGTCACTTTGGGTTATGTTCTAGTTTGTTGGCGCCGCGCATTTCCCTGGGGAGCCCGTGCTTTCCGTCCCGTCACATCGCATGTCGCGGGCAGTGTTGAGATGTATCGGCAGAGTTTTGGAGTTCTCTTCAGGCATTACTTCCCTTTTGACAGCAAGTAGGAGACAGAGGAATGGACAAGGTCAGATACGCCATCATCGGGTTTGGTGGAATTGCCGAGAATCGAGTTGCCCGCGAGGGGTTTGCTTGTGACGCGAGTCGTTTTCCGCCATTGCGTGGCGCAGTTCTGGTTGGCGCCACCGACATGAACCAGGGGCGCCGGGGTGCGGCGGAGGCGCTGGGGCTTCGCTGGTATGGCGGGATGGAGGAGATTTTTTCAGATTCCTCCATTGACGCAGTCTATGTCGCCACCAACAATGCGTCGCACGCCGCCATTGCGCTTGCCGCCCTGTCGGCAGGCAAGCATGTGATTGTCGAGAAGCCGATAGCGACTTCGGTTTCGGACGCCGAGAAGATGAACCGCCTTGCCGTGAAGAAGGGGCTTTCCCTCACTGTGGACCACATGATGGTGAACAATGCCTGGAACATCCGTGCGCGGAACATTGTCTCTTCGGGGCGCCTTGGGGTTGTCAACGACAGTTGCTTCCACATGGAGTTCGCGTATGGCTACGATCCTGCGGAGGCGTCGACGTGGCGTTGTTCCCGTGTGGAGGAGATGGGCGGTCCGATAGGGGACGTGGCGAGCCATTGCTTCTACGTCTCCGAATTTGTCTTCGGCAAGCGGATTTCCAAGGTTGCCGCGGTCTACTATCCGAAGGTCATGTCTATTAAGGCGGAGGATGGCGCCTACATCAAGTTCTTCTTTGAGGACGGGACCCAGGGAAGTGTCCGTGCCTCCTTCAGCGAGCTTCGGGGCGGGCTTGGCGGCACTCTCACCAATCTGGGCTTTGAGATATACGGTGACAAGGCCGTGCTGCGCTCCTACGGGTCGATGTTCCAGCTTTCGGGCCATGAGGGCGAGCCAATCAGGATGAGGCTTGAGCTTGACGACTGCGGCCGCGTCCGCAGGTGTGCGCCTGTGGGGGTCAGGAACATCTACCAGTCGTTGATAGAGGGGCATGCTGCAAGCGTGCTTGCGGGGAGGCCCCTCACTGCGGATGACGCGATCCACAACCTGAGGCTCTGCGAGGCCTCCCACAAGTCCGCGAGATCTGGCGGCAAGATCATTTCCGTCAAGTAGGGAGTGTGTTTCTGGCACAATAAACCGTCCGTTTTCGCGTTATTGCCTTTGACTTATCCTCCGATGGGGCGGGCATGCCGTTTGCGCAGCCCGTCCCAGTCGGCGTTTTTATTATTTCAGTAGTGGCTTATCACTGGAATCCATGGGTGATGTAGAAAGGATTGAGGCGGAATACACACACGGAAGCATAGCGTCGACGATGCTTCGGACCGCCTTTGCGATGCTGGCCAGCACATTGGCGATGTCCGCGTACAATGTTGCGGACACCTTTTTCGTGGGTCGGATGGGTGGCGAGTCTCCATTGGCCGCGATGGGGTTCACCTTTCCGATAGTGATGTTATGCGCGTGTATTTTCGGCGGGTTTGGCGGCGGTTGCATGGCGACGATGGCCCATGCGATAGGCGAGGGCGACCGCAAGGGCGCCTGTCGGATAGTGACGAGCGGTATGCTTCTCATTGTGGGGCTTGCGGTGGTTGTGACTGTCCTGGGCGTCCTCTTTGGGGACCGCGTTTACGGCATGATGGGCGCCAACGGGGAGACCCTGCGGCAACTTGAGGCGTACATGGACATTTGGTTTATGGGGTGCATCACTGCCGCCGTCTCGATGCCGGGCAACCATCTGCTGATTGCGGCGGGCAAGCCGAAGATCGCCTCCATCATGACTATTGCGGGCGTGGCAATCAATATCCTTCTGGACCCGATAATGATCTATGGCGAGGCAGGGTGCCTTTCCCGCGCCGTCGCGGCGACTCCCGGATGGTCACACGGAATGATCCGCGGGGGCCTGTGGGCCTTTTCCTTCATGCCCGAGATGGGGATACGGGGAGCTGCCCTTGCGACGATTATCTCCCAGTGTTTTTCGGCAGTGGCCCTGGTGGTGATACTGAACCGCCTGGGGCTTCTCTCCTTTGGCAGGATGCCCTGGCATCATATCAAGGCGGCGTGGGGGAAGATCACGGGGTATGCGGTTCCGAACATTCTCGGAATGGTGTTGTTTCCTCTGACCAACTATGTCACAACCTGGGTGACCGCATACTTTGGTGAGACGATGGTTGCCGCGGTGGCGGCCGCGGGGCGTCTGGAGAATCTCGCCTTCGTATTGCCCATGGCCTTCGGGATGCCCTTGATGTCGATTGTCGCCCAGAACTATGGGGCGGGCCTGTATAATCGAGTGCGATATGCCTACAAGTTTGCGTCGCTTGTGGCATTGTGCTACCTGGGCGTCATGTGCCTTGTCCTCTTCTTCTTTGCGCCAAGGCTGGTCGGGATATTCACCCCCGAACCGGCAATCCAGAAAATGATGGTCGAGTATATGCGCATCATACCGTGGGGATTCGTGTTTATCGAAATCACTCGATTCTCGGGATTTGTGCTGACGGGGTGCGGGCACCCGCGGATGGACGCGGCGTTGAAGGCGGTGAGGATGGCCGGGATAATGATTCCGCTGTCGCTGCTGGCACGGTATCTGCAATGGCGGCAGGGAGTATTCTACACGCGTCTGGCCACCGATGTCCTGGGCGGCGCAATCTGCATATACTTCGCTGTGAGGATGCTGAAGAGGCTCCCGGAAAGTAGGAGAAAGTAGAGAGGAGAGAGTAGGGAGGAGAGGGTAGTGCGTGGTTGGCGCGCTTGGGCGCGCCTCGCGCGGCACTTCTGCCGCCGCACGGTTCGCTGGCTGGCAAAAGGGCGAATCCGCCCTTCTATTCGGCGCAGCTTTTTGCGACGATTTCGAGGAGTTCAGTGATATTCAGGTGTTGTGGGCAGATATGTTCGCACTGTCGGCATTTGACACACTTGTCAGGTGTTGCCGCCTGTGCGGCAAGCCTTGAATAAAGGACTTTTGGCATCCATGTTGACGCGCCTTCCTTCTCCCTGAGTTTCAGCATGTTATAGATTGAGAAGTATTGTGGGATGGGTATTTTCCTTGGGCATCCCCCCGTGCAGTATCCGCATGCGGTGCACGGGATTTCCTGTGTGTCCCTGAGGAGGTCGAGTGCCTGTTGAATGACCTTGTTTTCCTGGTCGGAGAGTGGTTTGAAGTGCTGCATATAGGAGGTGTTGTCCTCCATTTGTGCCATATTGCTCATTCCGCTGAGGACCATCTTGACATTGTCGTGGCTGGCGGCGAACCTGATTGCCCACGAGGGGACGGATGCTTCCGGATTAGCCTTGTGGAAGAGTTCTGCGACCGAGTCCGGGACATTTGCCAGGGAGCCGCCCCGCACTGGTTCCATCACGATTACGGGCTTGCCGTGGCGGAGGCAGGTCTCGTAGCACTTTCGGGACTGGACGATCGGGTTCTCCCAGTCGAGATAATTCAGCTGCAGCTGGACGAATTCCACTTCGGGGTGTTCCGTCAGGATTCTGTCGAGGGTTTCCGCGTTGTCATGGAAGGAGAATCCCATGTGCTTGACGAGTCCCTTCTCCTTCTTGTCGCGCAGCCAGTTGAAGCAGTCGAACCTTTCGTATATCGGGTAGTGGTCCGAGTTCACGTCGTGGATGAGATAGTAGTCGAAGAACTCGACCCCCGTGCTTTCGAGCTGGTTTTCGAAGACCTCGTCCCGTTCCTTGAGCGAATGGAAGAATCCGCAGTGGAGTTTAGTCGCGAGGGTGAACCTGTCCCGCGGATATCTTGCTGTGAGTGCCTCCTTGACAGCGTTTTGGCTTTTCATGCCGCAATACATGATTGCGGTATCGAAGTACGTGAACCCCCTTTCGATGAAGAGGTCCACCATCCTCTTGAACTCCTCGATGTCGATGCTTGCGGGGTCTTCGCTGTCCAGCAGGGGCAGCCTCATCAGCCCGAAGCCCAGTTTCTTGGCGTTCCCGAAGATGTCCATTGCGTATGCGGCGGCCTTAGATTTCGTTGGTGACCGTGAAGAGCGCCTCGTGCCTGATGCCGATTTCGAGGTCATCCTTCATGTCGTTCTGCATGCTGTCCTGGAGGGCCTTTGCGTCCAGCCCAGGGGGCAGCTGCAGCTGCCATATCATCGTGTAGTCTCCGTCGTGGTATCTGCTGGAGAGGTCCACGATGTTGACTCCGTGTTCCTTCAGATACCTTGAGACTGTTGCGACCAGCCCCGGCTTGTCGGCTCCGGAGGCGGTCAGCACGTATGTATTGACCGCGTCGACGGACTGTTCCAGCGGCCCGTCGTAGGGCAGCACGCCGAAGCATGCGCCCTTGAGTTCCGGAAGCGCCTCAAGCGCCTTGATGATCTCCTCCTTGCTTACAGTCTTGGGCATGTCGGCCAGCAGAAGCATGGAGAAATATCCCTGGAGGACAGTCTGGGTGACGTCGTGGAGATTTCCCCCAAGCTTCTGTATGGCGGTGGAGACGGATGCGACGATGCCGACCTGGTCGCGGAACATAACCGAGACCGCGAAGACATTTGATTCAGCCTGAGTCATTCTCGTGTGCTTGAGGCGTGCCTGTTCGTGTGAGTTGTATTAGCGCTTGCGTGCGACCTTCCGGTCGTAGTCCATCAGGTCGTTGATCCAGGCATTTCCGACGGTGGTCTTGTTAATGCGGCAGAATTCGTCATAGACGGCTTCCCATGGCGCGCCCTTGAGTTCCTCGAGGAGTGCGAGCTTCATTGCGTTGTCTCCGTCCTTTTCGAACTTCTTGAGGATCTGCGTTGGTTCGAGGAGCGCGTAGAGGAGTCCCTTTTGCGCGGCCCTTGTTCCGACGACCCATGCCCCGATTCTGTCGATGGAGCCGTCGAAGAAGTCCAGTGCGATATACGTCTTGCCGAGGAAGTTGCAGCGGACGAGCTGGAGGAAGAGATTCCGGAGGTCGTCATTGAAGTTGACGACATGGTCGGAGTCCCATCTGATTCCCCTGGAGACGTGCAGGAGGAGTTCCTTCTGGAACGGTGCGATGGATGCGATTTTGTCGTGGATTGTCTCCGTTGGGTGGAAGTGTCCCATGTCGAATGTGAGCATGACATCCTTTTCGGGTCTGCTTGCGACGTATGTCATGTAGAACTCATGGGAGCCGACCGTGTAGTCTTCCGCCCCGATGCCGAAGAGTTTGCTTTCGACCCCGTCCCGGATGTACTTTGGGCTGTACTTCACGCTGAAGATTTCATCGTATGCGTCCTTGAGATGTTTTCTCGGGGTAAGCCTGTCGATGGGCTGGTCCTTTGCTCCGTCCGGAATCCAGTGGTTTACGATGCATGGCGTGCCCTGTGCCTTTCCCATTGCCGCGGCGATTTCGCGGCACTGCTTTCCGTGGCGGATCCAGAACTCCCGGATCTTCTTGTCGCTGGAGGAGAGCGTGTATCCGCTGTTTGCGAGCGGGTGTGCGAAGAAGGTCGGGTTGAAGTCGAGTGCGAGCCCCTGCTTTTTCGCCCACTTCATCCAGTTCTTGAAGTGTTCCGGGGTGATTTCATCGCGTTCGACGGGCTTGCCGTTGGTTTCGGCGTAGATTGCGTGGAGGTTGAAGCGCTTTTTGCCTGGGATGAGAGCCAGTGCCACTTCGGCGTCGCTGCGGAGCTGGTCTGCGTTGGTTGCGCAGCCGGGGTAGTTTCCGGTGCTCATGATGCCGCCGCCGGTGACTGCGGTGTCGTGGACTTCGAATCCGTGGACGTCGTCCCCCTGCCAGCAGTGGAGCGAGATTGGGGTGGCCGCCAGCGTCTTGAGTGCCGCATCCGTGTCAACGCCGAGTTCGGCGAAGTACTTTTTGGCGATGTCGTAGCGTTGTTTGATTTCCTTGTCGGAGAGGGTCGCGAATTGCATCTGTTGCTCCTTGTTGGATTTGAGGTTTGGGAATCGGGAAAGGGGTGGTTTCAGTGGACGACTGGGAATGTGAGTGGGATTCGGTGTTTTGGGACGCTCCAGCTGTCCGAGAACCTGATTTCGAGGGAGGCCTTTGCGGCGAGTTCCTCCTCCTCGACTCTGACGAGCCTGGTGAAGGAGACTGTCTGCCCCGGCTTCACCCCCCCGAAGTAGAAGAGTTTTCCATTGAGTCCCCTGACCCTCGAGAATGTCCTTGCGATGAGGCATGAAGTCTGGGCGGTGCCGTCGTTTTTGACCTGGATTGTCAGCGGGAAGAACTTTCCTGCCTCCGCGAATGCGAAGTCCATGGGGAGGAACGCCTTGCATTCGAGCGCGTCCTGTTCTGGCTTCCGCCTGGTGAGATTGAAGTCCAGGCCGTAGAGCAGCAGGATTTCGTTCTTTTCGTCCTCCTCGATGCGTTTTTCATCGCTTTGCCGTCTCATTGGCATAGTCCTTGTGACATTGACGTGGACGGGGGCGTATCCATCGATTTCGAGGTCCAGGGACGCGTTTCTATTGCCGAGTTCATCGAACTTTCCGAGGAGGTCCACCTTGTTTTCCGGGTCTGAGACGAGTCCGTCGGAGTCTGTCACGAGCTCGAATCCGTTGAGTTTCACCTTTTCGTTTGCGAATGCTCCGTCGTATGACGTGACGACCCTGGAGTTTGTCTCCCCCTCCCATGTTTCGGACGGGAGGCTTTCGTATTCGTAGGTTCCCCGGTTCTTGTCCTCCCCTGGGATGAATGTCCTCAGGAGCGTCTCATAGATTCGGACTTCCGTGATAGTTTCGTCCTTGAAGCGCTTTACCTTGAGTGTGGGCTGTCGGTATGGCGTATCGACGGAGAGTTCCGCTTCGATTCTGTATGCGGTGTCCCTGCTTCGGAGTTCCGTTCGGAGGAATGGTCCCTTGACCTTTGTGGTGCGTGGCGGTGGCGTGCGTGGCGACTCCAGGCTGTCGATGACTGCCTGTGAGAGTCCGATGCCTCCGCTGTTCGTCGGCGGCAGCTGTGGCTGGTTCTGCTGTGCCCTGAGGGGGAGTGACGCGGCCAGGAGAGCCGTCAATGCGATAAGGGTCAGTCTCATTGTGGGTCCTCCTGGGATTGCGTGGCTTCGGCGGGCTCCTCCGTCCTTGTCATGGGGGCTGGGGCGTTGTCGGGCGTTTTTCTTGCTGCCTCGTCTTCGGCGACCATGCTTTCCTCGATTTTTTCGAGGAACGTCTTTCTTCCGGCCTGGACATTTGCGACGAGGATGCACCCGAGTTCGGGGTATGATGCCCATGGGAGTTCGCTGGAGACATCACCGATTCCGCTGGTTTTCCTGCGCAGGAGCCCCCTCGGGTCCCAGATTCTTCCCATCTTCATGTCGAATCGCTGGAGTGCTTCCCTTTCGTGTGGCTGGAGTTGTGGCTTTCCGCCGATCCAGACTGCCTTGTCGAGGGTGGGCGCGTATCCCTTGAGGAGTGGGAGTTGGGCTTCTTCCGGGAGTGTGCACTCGAATCCAGCCAGCTTTGTCGCAGTTGCGGCGATTGCGGTCACGTCAAGCAGGTTGCATCCATCCTTCTTGAGGTTTTCCCGTGCCTGTTTGAGCGCATTCTCGTCGGCATTTGGGTTAGCCGCCCTCCAGAATGCGATGGTCTGGTCTTCCGTGAGGGCGGTTGCCGTCACATAGAGGGGTGTCTTTCCAGGGGCTCCGACGAGGACGAATTCGATTCCCGGGGCGACGGTGAACCTTGGCGGGGGCTGGGTGCTGGCGAGAACCTGGGTAAGCGTCTTCGTCGCATTTTGGAGGAACCTCATTGCATCGGCCTGTTCGGCCCCGAATTTCTGGAGTTCATCCAGGTAGTGGGTCAGATAGCTCTGCTCCTGCTTGAGGAGCTGCCGCGTCGCGGCGTAGTTGGTGAGCGCGTTCTTGAAGGCGACCTGCCTCTCCTGGTTTCGTCCGATTGACTGCATCAGCTCCGCAGTCCTCCGCCGGATACGGATTGCCTGCTTGATTGACTCCTCGGAGTTTGGGGACTTGAAGAGCTTGCCCAGGTCAACGTCAATGCTGGCGAAGGTCGCTCGGTTTGTGTCGTGCATCTCCTGTATCATGGCGAAGTCGCCGATGAGTTCCTGGAAGGAGTTTCGCTCCTGCGTGGCCGATGTCTGGGCGAGGAGGGCTGTGCACGACAGCAGTAGGATGGCTATGCAGTGTCGCATCATGGGCACTTTGTGTGTGTTTCGGCGTATAAGTCCTTGGGGTTGAGGATGTTAGCCGATAGATGTGCTTTTTTCGCAGATTTTGAGGTATTTGGCGTATGCCTCTTCCCAGGCTGCGGCGTCAGTGGGTTCGTAGCGGTCTGTGGGTGTGGAGCGTCGGACGATTGCGCGTGCGGCGTTGAGTCCGTCGATGGTTCCTGTTGCGATGCCCTGTCCGAGGATGTTTCCGAAGGCGGTTGCCTCGACGGGCCCCGTGACGACCGTCGCCTGGATTGCGTTGCAGGTGAATTCATTGAGGAGGACATTCTGGCATCCTCCTCCGACGAGGTGCAGTATTGAGAGCCTTGTCTTTGTGAGCGTTTCCAGTTCCTTCCAGGTCTGCCTGTATTTGAGTGCAAGTGATTCGAGTGCTATCCTGACGACTTGCGCGGGCGTTTCGGGGACTTTTTGTCCTGTCTGCTGGCAGAACTGCCTGATTCTTGCCGGCATGTCTCCTGGTGCTTCGAAGAGGCTGTCGTTAGGATTGATGATGGCGTAGAATGGTTCCGCGTTCCTTGCCATGTCTGCGAGTTCGGCGAAGGAGTATTTGCTTCCTTCCCTGATCCATTGGTTTCTGCACTCCTGGATGATCCATAGTCCCATGATGTTCTTGAGGAACCGGATGGTATTTCCGACGCCGCCCTCGTTGGTGTAGTTTGCCTTTTGCGCGGCCTCGTCGATGCATGGGTGTTGGAGTTCGACTCCCATGAGGCTCCATGTTCCGCTGGAGAGGTATGCCCACCCGGTTTCATCGTTTGCGGGCACAGCCGCGACCGCGCTTGCGGTGTCGTGGCTTCCGATGAGGATTACCGGGATTGACCCGCAGGAGAATTCCTTTTGGATTTCTTCGGAGAGCGGGCCTGCCACCGTGCACGAGGGGGTGATTTTCGGGAAGATGCTTCGCTTGAGTCCGATGGCGTCGATGATCTTCCAGGACCAGTCTCCCGTGGTTGGGTTGAAGAGCTGGGATGTTGTGGCGATGGAGTATTCGGCGGCGACCGACCCGCAGAGGAGATAGGTGAGTGCGTTCGGGATGAAGAGGAGCTTGTCGGCCTTCTTGAGTGCCTCCTCGTCGTCCCGGACTGACGCGGAGAGCTGGAAGATGGTGTTCAGGTTCATGAACTGGATGCCCGTCTCCCGGTAGATTTCATCCTTTGAGATCCGTGCGAAAGTCCACGGCATGACATCGCTTGTCCTTGGGTCCCTGTAGTGGTGTGGCAGTCCGATGAGCTTTCCGTCGCTTCCGAGGTAGCACACATCCACTCCCCATGTGTCGATGCCGATTCCGTCGATTTGGGGGCACGCGGCGATGGCCTTCCGGAGTCCCTCCTTGATTTCCGCGAAGAGGGTGTTGATATCCCAGAAGAGCTGTCCATTGACCTCGTGTGGTCCGTTGGCGAAGCGGTGGAGTTCTTCCAGTTCGATGGTTTCGCCGTTGTAGTGTCCGATGATTGCCCGTCCGCTGGATGCACCGAGGTCGAATGCGAGATAGTTTTTCATGGCTGTTCCTTGAAGTAGAGTGTGTATGGGGTGATTGTCCCGGTGTTTTTGCAGACGTCTACGATTGCGAAGGAGTTGTTGATTGAGATTGAGCCTGCGTCGACCTGGTGGAATCCCGCGGTTTCCGGGGTGAGGTTGAAGGGCTTGTGAATATGGCCGCAGAGGAGTGCCTGGAATCGCCCGTCCCTTCCCCATTTTGCGAGTCTTTCCCAGCCAGCCATCCTGGTTCTGAGCCCCAGTGGCGCGGCGTTTCCTTTGAGGAGCGGGAAGTGTGTCAGAAGCAGCCTTGCGCCACCCTGGATTGGACGCGAGAGAATATACTCCAGTTTTGCCCAGTCGCTAGGTGCGAGTTCGCCGTTGGAGTACCATGGCAGGGTTGGCCTTGCGGGGGAGACGAGGACCAGCTCCAGGTTGTCCAGGGCGATGGTCGCGGGCAGTTCGTCCAGCCCCTGCTTGAGGAGCGGGTTGAAGCTTCTGAACGCCTCCGCCAGGGCATGGGAATTTGCCTTGACGTATGCGTCGTGGTTTCCCGGGACATAGACGAAGCTGTTGCCGACTGCCTTTGCCAGCGGGTCGAGCAGCTGGCGTGCGTGGAGGAACTCCTCCCGGGAACCGATTGACGTGACATCTCCCGTGCAGACCACGAGGTCCACCCCCCATGCGGGGGCGGCGTCGGCGAGGGACTGGAGGTTTTCGAGGTGGAGTCTCCCCTGTCGTGTGAGGAATTGGTTGAGCCTTCCGAACAGCCTTTTGTCGAGGAGATACTTCCAGCGCCATTCGCCGAGTCCTGCGTGGACGTCCGAGAGATGCAGGATTCGGAGCGTGTCCCTTGGCTTTTCCCGCGGTGCTTGGTATTTCATTCTTCGGGCGTCTTGTCGAGTTCGGGATATTTCAGCAGTTTTCTCTGGAGTGTCCTTCTGCTGATGCCGAGGATTTCGGCGGCCTTCGTGCGGTTTCCTCCCGCCTCTTCGAGTGCCCGCCTCATGGTGGCCAGCTCGTTTGTCTTGATATCGAGGGAGGGTGGCTCGGCGGTGGCCTTCGGGGGCGCGGAGCCGCCCTGGGGCTCCTGGGGCGAGCCGGAGAGCGCGTCCACGATGTCCTCAGGGATGTCGCTGACCGTGAGAATGCTTCCCCTTGCCATGACGACCATTCTTTCGACGCAGTTTCTGAGTTCGCGGATGTTCCCTGGCCACGAGTAGGAGTTCAGCGCGGCCGCGGCTTCCTGTGTGATTCCGGTGACATTCCGCCCGTTGTCGTGTGCCGCCAGCGTGAGGAAGTGTTCTACGAGCTGGGGGATGTCTTCGGGATGTTCCCGCAGCGGCGGGATTTTGAGATTGACGACGTTCAGCCTGTAGAAGAGGTCTTCCCGGAAGGTGCCCTCGTGGACCATTGCCTTGAGGTCGCGGTTGGTTGCGGCGACGAGCCTGACGTCCACGGGGATTGTCATGGAGCCGCCGACCCTTTCCAGGTTTCTGGTTTCCAGGACGCGGAGTAGCTTCACCTGGGTGGCGAGTGAGATCTCGCCTATTTCATCCAGGAAGAGGGTTCCCCTGTCAGCCCGTTCGAAGCGACCGATGAAGCGCTCGTCCGCCCCTGTGTATGCCCCCTTTTCGTGTCCGAAGAGCTCGCTTTCGAGGAGGTTTTCGTTGAGTGCGGCGCAGTGGACTGCGACGAATGGCGCCCGTGCCCTGGGGCTCCATGCGTGGAGTGCGTGCGCGAAGAGCTCCTTTCCCGTGCCCGACTCACCGGTGATGAGGACGGTCGAGCGGGAGGAGGCGACCTGGCGCGCCTCCTCGATGAGAGCCTTCATCGCGGGTGAGGAGCCGATGATCCCCTCCGGGGCGTCGTCGGCGCCCTTTCTGTCGGCGGCGCGCCGTTCGTCAAGCACCTGGAGCCCTCTGTCTATCATCATCTCCAGGTCGTCGAGATTGACAGGTTTTGTCAGGTAGTCGTAGGCTCCGGCCCTCATTGCGGCCATTGCGGTCTGGACGGAGCCGTATGCGGTGAGTATGATGATCAGCGGTGGGCTTTGCCATGAGACGACCTCCCTTGTGAACGCCATTCCGTCCATCCCCGGCATTCTGAGGTCTGTGAGGACGATGTCGACCTTGTGTGCCTTCAGGGTTGCGATTCCCTTTTCGGCGGAGTCTGCGAGGAGGACGTTGTACTTGTCGTCGAAGGCGTCCCTGAGTCCTTCGCGCGTATTCTTCTCGTCGTCGATTACTAGGATAGTTGGTTTTTGGGGCATTTACTTTTCTGGTGCGGCGAGTTGCCTGATGATTCTTGCGTGTCTTGGGAGGCTGATCGTGAATGCCGCCCCGGCTCCTGGTTTTCCGTCGATGGCGAAGTCTCCTCCGTGGGAGCGGACGATTCGGTCCACGATGAGCAGTCCCAGTCCATGTCCATTCTCCTTTGTGGTGTAGTATGGCTCCATGAACCTTGCGAGCTGTTCCTTGGTGAATCCGGGGCCGTTGTCGGCGAACCTGAGATGGACGAATACATCGTCCACGGTGCAGGTGATTTTGATTTTGCCTCCGTTGGGCATGGCCTGCATTGCGTTCTTGAGGAGATTGAAGAACGCCTGCGTGAGTTGTCCCGCGTCTCCGGAGATTGCGGGGACCAGGTCTGGGAAATCCACGTCTACGGAGATGTCCTTTGCCTGGAGTTCGGGTTCCAGGAATCCCAGGGTTCCGACCAGCAGGTCCTTGAGGTTTACCGGTGCGAGGGAGAGCTGTGTTGGCCTGATGGCGTTCAGGAAGTTTTTCACGATTCCGTCCAGCCTCTGGAGTTCCTGTTCCGCGACATCGACGAACTGTGCGGTTGCCTCCCGGAGTATGTCTGGGTTTTCCTGTTTGAGTTTTCTGTTGAGGATTTGCAGTCTGATTCCCAGTGCGTTGAGCGGGTTTCCCAGTTCGTGTGCGACTCCTGCGGCGAGTTGTGTGATTGCGGTCACCCTTTGTGCCTCGAGTGTCTTCTCGTTGTCGTTCCGATGTTCCGTGACATCGTGGAAGATCAGGGTGGCCAGGAGCTGGTCTTCGTTTGAGAGTTCAGGCGGTTCCGGGGCAGGGATGAGATAGAAGGAGAGGAATCTTCGTTCGGGGTAGAAGATTTCCATTTCCTGGCGGCTGAACCGCCCCCATTCGTCAGCTGGCACATTGAGCAGTTGCGCCCAGTCGAATTGCCTGAAATACCTTGCGATTGGCTGTCCGATTGCGCTGTCGGGGATGCCGAAGAGCCGCATTGCGGCGGGATTTGCGATTCGGATGCGCAGCGCGTTGTCAAGGACGATTATCCCCTCGCGGAGGGTGTCGAAGATGTCCTCGAAGAAATCCTTTTCGTTCAGGGCAATGTTGAGATATTTTCGGAGGCTGGCCGCGTCAAGCTTCCCCATACGCTCCTGAAGCCTGTCGCGGAATGTGTTTCTTCTTGAGGAGGACATGGTGTGGAATAACCTGGCTTCTGAATCGTTGACTTGCGCAACCCTTTCCCGCCTGGGTCCCATCCACCCCTTTTGCAGGGGAAAGCGAAAAGCCGACGGGGACCGGCGCCTGGGCGTCGGCGGAGCCGCCGGCTTTTTGCGTTTTACGGATGGAGCCCGTGTCGTGTGTTCCTATGCGGGGCTGTCAGTCGTCGTCCCGCGTGACGGCTCCTCGTTCTATCCTAGTAGCGCTTGTGGAAGGAGGGCTTGTAGACCTTCCATGTGGTGGACTGGTCGGTGTCGTTGATGACGTATGCGGGTTCGATGATCGGTTCCCATCCGAACGGGAATGTGACCAGTTCGACTACGCCGACGCACTCGCGGACGAGGAATCTCCACAGTCCGAGTCCGACTCCCTTGGAGGCTCCCGCCAGGTCTCCCTCAGTGGAGGTGACCCTGAAGATGTTGTTCGGGACTTCGACGATTCCGAAGAGGATGTTGCAGATTCCGCGTCCGAACTGGTCTGCGGGCCTGCGGTCGATGACGGGGTTGAGCTGCATGTCGTCGAGGCAGAAGTCGTATCCGACGAATCCGGTGAAGAAGTCGATGATTTCGACGGGGCGGATTGCGACGTAGAGGTGGACGAGGAGGAGGTCCAGCTGGACTCTGATGTCCCACTTGTCTCTACGGAAGTGCATTGATTCGACGTATGGGCTTTCCGCGCTGGTTTCCGCGCGCCATGGTCCGAATGCCGCCGTGGCGTACTTTCCCTTGTGGAACTCGAAGGCGTTGGCGTTGTTTTCGTACTTGTCGACGAGCCAGAACGGGGGGATGAAGTGCGGGAATGCAACGCCTGTCTCCGCGTTTGCGTAGAGTGAGAGCTGTGCGTATTCGGTGACTGCGACCTCTGCTCCGATGCCGGGGCCGAATGCGATTCCGCACCTGACGATATCCAGGATGTCAGAGAATCTGTTCCAGACGTAGAGTTCCGACTTGACCAGGAATCCGTTTGGGTTGAGCAGATCATTGGAGTTCTGGAACTCCTGTGCCTGGACGGGGGTGAAGTTTACGGCGGCGACCAGTGCCAGGACTCCGAACAGCAGTTTAACTTGGCTCTTGAGCATTTGGGGTGGTTCCTTGTTGGGAAATTATTGGTCGGGTGGGTGTGCAACAAAAGATTCTCACAAATTTAGCCCGTAATCGCCAGTTTTAAAGCAGAATCGGAGCAAAATGTGGAAATAGGGTGGTTTTGAGGGTGTTATTTTCGGGGAAACCCGAGTTTGAGCGGGGTTGCGTTGCACAGTGCCGCGAATTTAGGGATGTGGGTGACGAGGAGCATTGCGGCGTCCGGGTTGTCGTTTTTCCATCTGAGGACGGCATTTGCGGCGAGTGTGGCGGAGTCTTCATCGAGTCCGTTGAATGGTTCGTCGAGCAGCAGCAGTTCCGGGTCGTTGAGCAGTGCCCGCGCGAGATTCACCCGCTGCGCCTCTCCGCCAGAGATCCTGTGTGCCGGGGCGTTTGCCAGTGGTGCGATGCCCAGCGCCTCCAGCAATTCCTGGATTCTCCGGCCGTCGTCGTCTTTTTGGACGAGCCGTAGATTTTGCGTGACGGTCATCCAGGGCAGGAGCCTGTGGTCCTGGAATGCGAATCCGATTTGCCTGGTTGTTCTTCTGGCTGTTCCCGAAGTCGGTTTCAGGAGCCCTGCGGCGAGTCTGAGGAACGTGGTCTTTCCGCTGCCGGAGGGCGTGTCCAGGACCCGTGCCTCCCCTGGCATCAGGCTCCATGTGAAGGAGTCGATGATTGGGTGCGGCGCGTCCCTCCACTGGAAGGCCGCGTCCTGGAAGATGAGGAGTGGCCTGGTCATTTTCCCCTGAACCTCCTGGCGAGCAGCATTTCGACCGTCACACCCATTGTGGCGAGGAGGATCGTCCACGCGAAGAGTTCGGGGAGGTCCAGCTGCCTGTAGCTTTGGTAGATTCTGCTTCCGATTCCGTCCTGTGATCCGAAGAATTCCGCAGTTGCGGTCACCTTCCATGTGATTCCCAGCGCGTATGAGAATCCTGCCGCGAGTGCCTTTGAGATTCCCGGCAGGGTGATATTTGCGAGTGTCTTCAGCCGTGGTATCCGGTAGACCTTTGCGAGTTCGAAGTATTTTGCGTCCAGGGAATGGACTGCGTTTGCCACATTGAAGAAGAAGACAGGGAAGACCGAGAGGAAGGCCACCGTCATTGGGAGGAGTCCTCCAATGGAGAGCCATACGAGGAGGATGGAGATCCAGACGATTGGCGGGCAGCTCTGCGCGACAGTCACGACCGGGGATGCGGCGTCGTAGAGTCTCCTTCGTTGTCCGCAGAGGATTCCGGCCGCGATGGCGAGGATGCTTCCGGCCGCCAGCCCTGCGCCGCCCCGGAGGATTGTCCTTGCGATGTCCAGCCAGGTGTCGGGCTTGGCGAGGAGCCTCGCCAGGGCGGCTGCGGTTTCCGGGGGGGACGGGACGACCCGCCGGTGGTTGAGGTATGATATGATCCACCAGGCGGCGATGCAGCCCGCCAGCGGCAGTATGCGCCACAGGAGGGATTTTGCCTGCGAGTCTGTGTCCCGTGCCTTTGTCATGATTGCGGGGTGCCGGATGTCCTTGCGGGCCATTGTCCGCGCACCAGTTCGTCCTTGTCGGATTCAGCGAGGATTGTAATCATTCCCTTTGGCAGCCCGACGAATGCGACCCAGCGTATGCCCGAATTGCATCTGCGTGCGTCCAGTTCCCCGTATCCCCGTCTGGCCAGGCTTCTTGCGACGACACGGAGTTCTGTCTGAAGGAGTCCTGCCCTGACTAGCGGCTCCCACAGTCCAAGTTCCCTGAGGTGGGATTCCAGTTCAGCCTCGTCGGTCTGGACATTGTGGAACCTTCCCAGTTCGCTGGGGGGCAGGACGCTTGGGTACATTCCTGCGAGTGGGCGGTTCGGTGGAAGGTATTCCTTGCTCACGCATCCGGCCAGGAGAAGCGCAGTTGCCAGCGCCATGGCGAAGAGTGTGGATTGTCTCACGTCATATCCTCCCTGTCGGTGTGTCGTAGATGTGTGCCGTAAGGCCGGATGGTGGCGCGGGCTCTCGTCTTGGCGTCATTTGCCATGCGTAATAACTAGTGACTTTGAAGGGTGGTGGACTTCCGGCGACGGCGAGTTCCTCGATATGCCGCTTGCCGCCGCCACCCATCGCGCCAACGGTGGAAGGACAGAGCGCCCGATGGACTGGGGCGCCGCGCTGGCGCAACTGTCCAGTGTAGGCTAGTGGGTAATAAGAGACCAGACAAAGAAGGCAAACAAGAACAGGAAAAACAACGGAAATGGCAACCATAAAGCATTCAATGTCTGTTCCAATTTGAATCTGTCCCCTTCCTTCTGCATCTCCCGGTCGTCCTTCCATAGCATACGGAACATCCAAATTGCCAGGGTGCCGGTGACTATTGCACCCCCAATTGAAAAGAATGCTTATAGACCCAAATAAACAACTCGGCATCACTCAACATGGCAGACCAGAATATTACAGTTGATTTGGACGCAAATGCGGAACCTCTTGTCAACGCGCAGGATAGCATAAGCCAGACTGCGGATTCTGCCTGTTCATCTGCCCCGTCGACACCCTTTTCTGGGGCTTGCCCCCATACGTCACCCACCAGATTTTCCCGCGCTTGAAAAGCCTCATCCGAGCCTCCTTTTCATTGTGTTGTTTTTGTGTTTTCCGTGTCAGCCATCGACTAGATGACACCTAGGGACACGGTGATTTTTTTAATAACACAAAAATAACACAATGGCGGTTTTGCCTGGTTTCCAGGGGTGTTGTATTTCCTGCGTAAGTTGTTGATTTTCAGGCTGGTACCGGAGGTGGGAATCGAACCCACAAGGGATTTCTCCCGCCAGATTTTGAGTCTAGTGCGTCTGCCGATTCCGCCACTCCGGCCCTGTGTAGTTTATTCGGCGCACATCCGTTACTATAGCTTTCTGCGTGTGAATTTCCAAGGCAGGGGGATGTTATTTGAAGAGCTTTCTGAGCGCGGAGCGCAGTCTCCACTCGTGGTTTTGCGGGGTTCCTGTCAATTCCGCGTTGAATGCCCATGAGATTGGCCTGAGGAGCCATGAGATGATGCTGACGGACTTCAGGAGTTTGCCTGAGACCTCGAAGTACATCTGGTTTGTGTCGAGTCTGTACTCCCCGTTTCCATTGAGTGCGATGAATGAGCCGTCGGTTCGGATGTCCCGGAATACGATTGAGCTTCCGTGGCACTCGAAATTCGTGTCCAGGGTCGAGATTTTTCCGAGGGAGGCGATTTTGTCCTTTGAGAAGAAATTGAATGTTCCTCCGGCGATGATTTTTCCGAGCGTGGTGAGCGTGGGAACCCTCCAGAGGTCCATGTCATAGAGATTCAGCTTTCCGCTTCCTTCGACGTGCAGCGGTTTTCCGGCCCATCCGTGGAGCAGGAAGAAGTGTCCGTCCACGTCGGTTTTTCCTGGGAGGTCCTCTGTCTCGTACTTTTTGACATCCGGGGTTTCGTCGACGAGTTTTCCCTTTGCGAGTTGCAGCAGGCGTGCCAGCGGGATTTCCTTTGCGACTGCCAGGAACTCGCTTTGATTGAGATTGATGTTATATGATCCCGTGGTGGCGATTTTTCCCCCGAAGAGTTCCGCCTGTGGGATGTCCCACGAGAATCTTTCGTTTGACGACTTCCAGTTTCCGTTGATATTTTGGATTTCCAGTTTTCTATATTTGATGGACTTGCTTTCGATGGTTCCCTGCATTGCCAGTGAGAGCGTCGTGCCGCTGTGGAATGCCCCCTCGCATGTGAACCTTGCATCCGGCGGCAGGTCGAATTCGTCCAGGTGTCCTTTGATTCCGGGGAAGATTCTTTTCAGCAGTTCCAGGATATGGATGTTTCCTTCTCCCTTTTCGCAATGGAAGACTCCTGCGATTCCGTTCTTGAATCCCAGTGTCAGCCTTCCCGTGAGTGACTCCTCCTCTCCGTCTGCCTCGGTGACCTTGATATTAGTCAGGAGGAGTCTGTCCTCGTTTGGGAGTTCCAGCCTGATGTCAGCGGAGATTCGTTCCATGGGGAGTCCCGAGTATGCGAAGTCCTTTTGGCTGAACCTTCCCTCCATCGTGAATGTCCATTCCCCGTCCGGGAGGTCCTTGTATTCCAGGGAGTCCGCGATGATTTCGGATGAGAACCCCTCTGCCGGCTGGAACTCCTCCCAGATGTCCCTGTATACTGCGATTGCCTCGTCGGAGTAGATGAGTTCCGCGAATGCCAGCGGCGGCCCGTGGATGGCGATCTTCTCGAAATTCAGCCGCAGGGGGCTGTATTGGATTTTGAGATTTCCCGAGAGAGTCCCCTTCTTGTTGGCCAGGATTCCGTTGAGCGAATTGAATTCGACGTGTCTTTTATCGATGACGACATTTGCGGAGACGGAGGAGAAGTCGGTTTTGAGGAGCCTTGTCTCCCCAGTGTCGAAGTGTCCGGTGATTGTCCAGTCGTTTGTATCCCAGTCCCAGGAGTCCTTTGGCGCGTGCCATCGGTATTCCGGCATTTGGAATGTGAGTATGGAGGGTTTGTCAGAGACGAACCACGTCAGCGGGAAGTCCTTTCCGAGCTGGCATGGTCTTTCCAGGACCCTGAAGACGAGTTCTGGCAGGAACGAGCATTTTCCGTTGTTGATGGCGATGGTTTCGAAGTCCGGGTCCAGGATGATTTCCGCATTTGCCTCGAGGGCGGTCCTGCTTCCGATTCTGACGCATGGCCTGACTGCGATGGTCAAGTTGCCATTGGATTCCGGGAATGAGGTTTCCGCGTGGATTTTCAGGAGATTTGGCTCCTCGTCTGAGATTGCGGCCTCTGCGTCGAGATTGAGCTTCAGGTCGGAGAGCGTGAGCTTCATCGCCAGATTCTGGAGAGGCAGCTTTGCCAGGGCGCTTTGTTTCTGTGAGACGAGGAGTGCGGCGTGCCACTTGCGCCACTCCTTTATGGGGGAGGGGGCGAGGGAGGCCTTGAACTCTGCGTTTGTGAAGGCATCGAAGGGCGTGTTGCGGCTGGAAATCACCCCGAGGCCGCGAAGGGTGCTTCCCAGATCGACAGTGCCTGAAAGATTGCCCTTGACCATGGAGTCGGCAAGTGAAAGAGTCATTTCTCCGGAGATGGAGTGTCCGGAGTTTTCGCCAAGGCCCACGGAGACTCCTTCGAGGCGCAGGAGCCCGTCCTTGAGGGCGAAGCGCCCGCGTGCATTGCGCAGCTTCAGTTGTTCGACCGTGATTCCGGGGCAGGAGAAATCCATTGTCGGCGAGAAGGCCGCGGGGTCCAGGGGGCATTCGGGAAGCACTCCCTGGAAGGCGAGGGGGCTTGTGAACTTCAGGAATTGTGGGAGGGTCTCCTGTGGAAGCATAAGGAGCCGCAGGAGGGTCTGGGGCATCAGCTCCCCCGTGGCGCGTGCCGCGACCATTCCTGCGTCAAAGTCCAGCCGGCCCTCGATGTCCACCATCTCGTTTGGATTGTATAATATATGTAACTTATTGATTTTCAATAAGTTATGACTAAATGAGAACCTGATGCGGGCGGAGGAGACAGCCCTGCCTTTGATGACTGCGTCGACGATTCCCCCTTCTCCTGTGATTTCGAGAGATTCCGGGAAGGATGCGTTTCCGGCGACATTGACCTTTATGTATGCCTCTCCCGCGCTGTCGGTCACCACGTCGATTTCATCGAGGATATCCCCGATCAGGTTGCGTGGGATGGTTGCGGGAGTCGGGCGTGTTTTCGGCATCTGTCCTTGTCCGTCGGCGTATTCCCGTGCCTCCGTTTCGTTGGGTTCTGTGTCCTTTGTGTCGGGGGGTGTCGTATCGCGGTCTTGTCGTGGTGGCTCCTTGTCGTCCAGTGTCGCGACGACAGAGACGGGGACTCCCTGGAGGATTCCGTCGATGTCGACGATTGTCTTGTTTTTCAGGGTAGTCTGGAGTTTCCCCTGGATTTTCTGGAGCGAGATTTTGACAGGGCTCTCCTCGTTATCCCGGGGCGTGACATTGAGGCATGCCTCTCCCCGTGTGACCCTGAGTTCCCTCATGACGAACTTTCCCCGAAGGAGGCTTGCGGGTCTGAGGTGGAGTTCTGCGCAGGGGGTGTTGAAGCAGACGGTTCCGAGGTCGGTGTAGACTTCGATTTGAATCTCCGCCAGTTCAAGACCTGTGAATATGTTTCCCCTGATGGCCGAGATGGTGCAGGTGCCGTTTTGCTGGACGAATCCGTTTGCGATTGCCTCCCTGAACCAGCGCGGGTATCCGAAGGCCGTGGGGAGAAGGACAACCGCCACTATGGCAATTGCGGCCAGTAGAGCCAGCGTGGCGGTTGTCCATTTGAGGATTGTTTTCCAGCGTATTTTCTTCATCGGCAGCGTTCTGTCGTGGCGTCCTCTCTTTCAGAGTGTTCTTGTCGTAATATTTGCCTGGTGTGGGTGGAGGGCGTTGCGTGTTATTTGTTGATGAACCTCCATCCTTCGGCTGCAGGGGATCGGCTGCCGTTGGAGGACTGTCCAGCGGAGCGTCCATGTCCGTCGTAGTACCTGGTAGTTCCGCCTCTGTCCGTGGTGGACTGTCCTGCGGAGCGTCCATTGCTGTCGTAGTATCTTGTTGTTCCGCTGCTGTCGGTTGTCGCCCGTCCTTTTGAGCGTCCGTTTCCGTCGTAGTACCTTGTGTTTCCGTGGCTGTCGGTGTGTGAGGTTCCTGCGGAGCGTCCGTTTTCGTCGTAGTATCTTGTTGTTCCGCTGCTGTCGGTGTAAGACCGTCCGATTGACCTTCCGTTGCTGTCGTAGTAGCGTGCGTTTCCGTTCGAGTCGATTTCAGTCCGTCCGGTGGAGCGTCCGCTGCTGTCGTAGTGCCGGATAGTCTTTGCGGAGAGGGTGGTGGCCAGAATCGCCATAACCAAGAGAGCCGTCATTCTTCCCATATCATTGTCCCTCCTATTCCTTTGGGTGTTGTATTGTTTTTTCAGGGGATTGCCTGGTCAAGTATTTCGATTGCGAGGTCGAGTTCCTCGTCCGTGAGCTTCAGCGAGGGCAGGAGTCTCATTACCCCTTTTCCCGCGGTGAGGACGAGCAGCCCCTTTTCGCGGCATGCCGCTACTGCGTCCTTGAGCGCGTCACCCAGTTCGATTCCGACGAGCAAGCCCATTCCCCGGATGTCGCGCATTGCGGGATGTCTTTCCTTGAGTCCCTCGAGTTTTCGGAAGAGCTTTTCCGACTGCCGTTCCACGTTTTTGAGGACTTCCTCCTCCTCGAAGACATTCATGACCGCGAGTCCTGCGGCCGCTGCCAGTGGATTGCCGCCGAAGGTTGAACCGTGGGTGATTCCGGGCTTGAAGAGCGCCGCCAGTTCATCGGTCACCTGGAAACACGCCAGCGGGATTCCGTTGCCGATGGCCTTTGCCGTCGAGAATGCGTCGGGAGTGATTCCGAAGTGCTGGTATGCGAAGAGCTTTCCTGTGCGTCCCATGCCCGTCTGGACCTCGTCCAGGAGGAGCAGCAGATTCCTTTCATCGCAGAGCTTTCGGAGTCCAGTCATGAAATCCCGTGTTGCGGGGAAGACCCCTCCTTCCGCCTGGACAGGTTCCAGGAGGATTGCACAGGTCTGGTCTGTGACTGCGGCGCGGACTGCGTCGAGGTTGTTGTATTCCACGGTTGTGAATCCTGGCATGTCCGGGCTCATGCCCTCCCGGAAGATTGGCTGCCCTGTTGCCGCGAGCGTGGCGAGGGTTCTTCCGTGGAATGAGGAGGAGAATACGACTATGTGGTTTCTGCCTCCGTGTGCGGAGCCCCAGAGGCGTGCCGCCTTGATCATGCCCTCGTTGGCTTCGGCTCCTGAGTTGGCGAAGAAGACCTTGCCGCCGAATGCGCCCTGGGAGAGCTTTCGCGCCAGCCGCGGCGTGTTGCGGTTGCAGAAGAGGTTGGAGCAGTGCATGAGCTCCGCCGCCTGGTTGGCGATTGCCAGGGAGACGGCTGGATGGCAGTGGCCGAGGCTGCAGACGCTGATGCCGGTGGTGAAGTCAAGATAACGGCGGCCTTCGATGTCCCAGAGCCAGGAGCCATTGCCGCGCACCATGATGGGCGAGGTGAAGTTGTAGGCCGGAACCATGTATTCGCTGTAGAGCGAACGGATTTCTTCTGCTTCGGGAGACATTTGAGTTTGGCGCGTCGCCGGCGGCTGTGCCGTGCGGGGCGCGGCTGGATTCAGAGTTGTTGGGTGTGGATTATATCCGAGTCGAAGTAGTTGCAGGACATTCCCGCGTCCACGACGATTGTCTGTGCATTGATTCCGCTGGAGCGTGGGCTGAGCAGGAATGCCGCGACATTTGCGGCCTCGGATGTTTCCAGCGCCTGGTGCCGCAGCGTTGCCTTTTCGGCGAAGAGATATGCGTCGATGTATCCGGGGATTCCTGCGGACGCGCTGGTCTTCAGGGGGCTTGCCCCGACTGCGTTGACCCTGATGTGCGGGGAGACCTGCGAGGTAAGGGACTTTGCGAGGAAGACGACGCTGGAGTCCAGTGCGGCCTTGACCGGCCCCATGTAGCCGTAGCTTTCGGCCGCCATCTTCGTCGACGAGATGGAGAGGGTGACAATCGAGGCGTTTTCCGCGAGGTTTGCCTTGAGCGCGTTGCAGAGTGCGGCCAGGGAGAAGCAGGATATGTCCATCGCCTGCAGGAAGTCCCGCTTTTTCACCTCGTGGAATGGCCTGACTCCTTCGGAGTAGTTTGCGAATGCGATGGAGTGGAGGATTCCGTCGAAGACAAGGGAGTTTTCGGCGGCCCACGGGGCGAGTCCCGCCACCTGTGCCTCGTCCTCTACGTCGCAGACGCATGTTTCTGCGTTTTCTTTCCCGAGCAGCGCCAGGTTCTTGTCGCGCAGTTCAGGGCTTCTGAAGAGGAAGACAAGCCGTGCCCCGGCTTCCTCCAGGACCTTTGCGACGCTCCAGGCGATGCTTCTTCGGTTTGCGACGCCCGTGATTAGGATTGTCTTGTCGCGGAGTTGGAGGAAGTCTGTTTCCATGTGGGGGAGTGGGATGCCGCGCGAGAGGCGTGTCCCTGGCGCGCGGCGTGTGTCTCGCGTGGCCTAGAGCCTTGGCGACTGGTGTGTCATCTCCATTGAGACGCGGATTTTGTTGGTGACCCCCGTGACTCCCGGGACCGCCTTTGCGGTCTCGACTGCCCTGTGGGCGGCGGCGAAGGTGGTCGTCGCCCCGGAGAGGGTGATGTGTCCATTGTCGTCGGCGGTGACATCGAGGAATGCCAGTGAGATTTTCTGGACGACGAGGAGTGCGGTCGAGACCTTCTGCGCCAGGAGCTGGTTTGCGATGAGCTTCTTCGCCTTTGCCTCGTTTTCCTGGGTTCCCTTCAGGTCGAGCTGGGACTGGAGGAGTTCGGCGAGGTTTTCCAGGGAGATGGTGGCCGTGTTGATTGTCAGGTCGTACTTTGTCGCGTCCGCCCACTGTTCGTTGAAGTGGAAGAAGCAGAATCCGGAGCGGTCTGCGTCGCATCTCCGGACGATTCTGGATGCGGTGTCTGTATCGTATCCGTATTCCTTCTTGACCGTTTCGACTCTGAATTCGATTGGTGCGACCAGTCGGACCCTGAGGCAGTTCGGGAGATTCCCGAGCATCAGGTGCGCCCCTCTCCCGAGGATGATGACATTGCTTTCCTGGGCGACCTCGAGCATGATTGTCTTGAGGTAGAGGATGTAGAGGTCCATGTCGGAGGAGAGCGATGAGAAGAATCCGGGCTTCTTTTCGTCGTAGCGCTGGAATGTCTTCTGCGTCATGCCTGCGTCGATCAGGCGTCTTTCCAGTTCTTCCTTAGTGAGAAGAACCGCATTCAGACGTCGTGCCAGCACTTCGCCGGCCTCCGTTGTCCATACACCGTGTTCTCTTGCAATCGTAAGAATTGACATGGTATTCAGCCCTCCTTTGGTTGAACTGGTTTTTCTTGTGCCTGGGGCGTCCTACGGTGTGCCGAATTGCGCACCGTCTCCAGGATGAATTGTCTTGCCCTTGCGGCGGGCCACCACTCCTGTCCCTTTGGCGTCAGGAATCCGCAGTGTCCTCCGTCCTCCGGCGTTTCAAGATAGAAGAATTTGCTTTCCCTTGCTTCGTTTACGGGGTGGCTGTCTCCTCCCAGCAGCGGGTCGTTTTTCGGGTTTACGAGCAGTGTCGGCCTGTCGATTTGTCCGAGGTATCTTACGGCGCTGGCAGTAACATAGTAGTCCTGTGCTCCCCGGAATCCCATTGTCCGTGCTGTGAACGACTCGTCGAACTCTGTGAAATTCCTTGCGTTGAGCGCTTCCGTCGCATCGAATTCCGGGAAGTTTCTTGCGACCTCCTGGACTTTTTCCTTGAGTTTTTCGAGGAAGTGTTTTTCGTAGATTCCGAAGAGTGCCTTGTGGCTTGTCTGGATTGATGCGGGTCCGTCGATAGGCGCGCAGAATCCGACTCCTCCCATGACTTCGTCCGGGATGACCTTGAGTTCCCGTCCCAGATATAGGATAATCAGGTTTGCTCCCATTGAGAATCCGCTCAGGTAGATTTTTTTGTATCCGCACCTGATTGCGTGCAAGACCACCTGGTGCAGGTCGTCTGTCGAGTTGTTACAGGTGAACCTCAGCGTCCTGTTTTCGACTTTTCCCGTGCCCCTGTAGTTCCATGCGAGGCAGTCTATTCCCGCCTTCCGGAATGCATGTACCATGCTGAGGCAGTAGTGTCTATGCGTATTTCCGCAGAGTCCGTGGCAGATCACCATCAGTTCGTCTGTCGGCTTGTCGCACCTTGCCCAGTCCAGGTACAGGAAGTCTCCGTCCGGCAGGTCGATTCTCTCCCGCTGGTATTCGACGTCGTCCTCCTTCAGGAAGTAGCTTGGGAAGATTGTCTCGAAGTGTGCCCCAAGATGGATTGGGGACTTGTATGTGGAGGCGATGAAAGGCATCTTTCTTGTCGGTGGTGTCGTGGGTCGGCCGTGGGCCGTGATTACGCGTGTGCGTGCGGCGTGCTTTCGTATTACTTCGAGAGCAGCAGTGTCGTGGAGGCGGGATGCATGAGCCTCCTGTATGCCTCCTGGTATTCCTTGACGAGGCGTATTGGCGTGACCCCTGGCTTGAGTTCGACGTTGTATTCGAAGTGGAAGGTTCTTTGGGCTCCCTGCCTTGGTTCGGAGGTGCGGCTCTTCCAGGTGACGTATCCGGCGCCGTCCGGCGCGCGCCACTGGAGTGCCGCCGGCGCGATTACGACCTTCGGGTATCCTGCGGGGAGCTTCAGGTCCATGGAGATTGAGCGGTTCTGGAACGAGCCCCTGTAGAGCGGGTTGTGCTTTCGTTCGCCCCGTGCGTATCCGAGGCTTGAGGCCAGCGAGATTGGGAGCCGGAGATAGCAGTAGTCTCCGTCGAAGGAGGCGCACTTGCCGAGCCTTACGGTGAAGGAGATGTTTCCCGGGTAGTGTTTGAAGTTGGTAATCAGGTCTGCGGTGACGGGGGTGGCGTCCTGCGAGATTTCGGAGACCATCTTGACATAGTGCCTGCGCCTTTCCTCGGGGGTCATCCTTTCGAACATCCTCTTTTGCGCTCCGAAGGCGGCTCCGGAGACATCCATTGAGACCTCGATTTGCGCAGAGCCGTCGTCGTTCACCGTGATGAGCCACTTTTCCGTGTCGTTGTCCTGGTACTTTTCGGGGAGGTCCATCACTTCGAGCCTTCCGTTGTCGAGGGGGAGGAGCATTCCGTGGTCGAAGGCGCTTGTCCCGAACTGCGCGTATTCCTTCTGGTCGTTCAGCCAGATGTCCCTTCCGTTGACATTCACCTTCACGAGCCATGTGTCGAAGAGGTCCGTGGATGGGTATTTATGGTAGAATCTCTGGAGGTCTTCGGCCTGTGGCGTTGCGCTGGCGAGATAGAGTTGCGGCTTGAGTCCGGCCGCCTGCAGCATTGCGTGGTACAGGAGTGCCTGGTCTGCGGAGTTCCCGTATCCGTCGGCTGCGGTGACTTCGGGGGGTGTCATGCATGAGAGGGGCAGGGTGTTGAATGCGGGCCCCTCCGACCGGATGTTCTTTTCAATCCAGTCGCGGATTTTCACGATCTTCTCCTCATCCGGCAGTCCCTTGCATGGCTCCGCCAGCTTCCTGACGGTTTCGCCTCCGTTGCCCAGTGCCTCGACATACCTGCGGACGATTCCCGCGTATGCCGGCCAGCTGCCCGTGGTTGCGACGACCGTCGGGAGATACGAGTATGAGGGGGGCAGGTTTCTTTCGGCGGGGAGTGCCGGTATGTCGCGTGCCTTCAGGGTATGCCGCACCATGTCATCCGGCAGTTTCTTCTTTTTGTGTTCGACCTTGACGGGGTCCTTGAGGTCGCCTTTCATGTTGAGCCATCCGTCGGCCAGGTATTCCAGGGTGCAGTCGAGGGATCTTGGCGCGGTGATTTCGAGGGACCATTCCTTGATGGGGCTGTTTGACCGGATGGTCTGGGAGTAGTGGAAGAAGGGCTGGTTCCTGGAGGTCTGGCGGAACCGCAGTTCCACGATGCTTCCGACCTCGATTCCCGGAAGATTGACGACCAGGGTCTTTGCGCCTGGATATCTTGGCGCGGAGGCGTTCCAGGAGGCGTCCATCAGGTTGATGTTCTCCTTCGGGGTTTCGGTCGTGACGCCGTCGTTGGTGACGAGCGCCGAGAGCACCTCCAGCTCCTCCCAGGCAGGATTGAACTCGAGGGTGATGTCGGAGCTGTCGCCGATTCCGGCGTATGTGGCCACCTTGTATTTGAGATAGGACTCCGCCACATAGCTGCTCTGGGACTCGACGGTGATGCTCGTGGAGGATTCCAGAATCTCCGTGTTTGGCGTATCCGCGGCCTCCTGGGAGTCGTCGCCATGCTGGGCGGGCGGCGCCTGGAATTGCAGGATTGGCATCTTGCGGTCTTCGCCGTCCTTGACTGCCAGGGCGTCCTTGAGTTCCAGATACTCCTCGGGGGAGAAGCGGACGGCCTTTGACGCATACCTGGAGGAGAGCGCCATGCCGTCCGGGCGTCGTTTGAAGGAGCGGGTGATTGCGATGCAGTCGTTGTCAATCTGGGTGTATTCGGGGAGCGAGACGACCTGGAGGCTGGCGGGCAGTTCCAGGGCGACCTCCTCGACGACTTCGCATGTCATCTTGGTTTCGAATGGGAAGCGCCGCTTGTCAAGGGTTGCGTTTCGGAACGGGAGGAAGTTGAGTCCGAAGCCTCCTGCAAGCCTTGGGAATTTCAGCATTGCCGCCTTTCCAGGGGCGGTGTCCGGCGTGCCATCCGGCTTCATCGAGGTGACGAGATAGTTGTCCGCCGCGAAGGAGAGGAAGATTTGGGTGGGTTTCTCAAGGTCAAGGAGGTCTTCCGGGAGGATTTGCAGGGAGTCGAGCCTGACTCCCGGGATGACGGACGCCAGGAGCTGCTCGACTGCGAACCGTCTTTGTTCGGCGGGCATGCTGAGGAAGAAGTTCCTGTAGATATTGTCCATGATTCCATGGAATTCCACCTGTGTCCGTGCCTGGAGCGTGCCGTCTTCGGTGAGTTTTGCGCTTGTTTCGACCCTGGAGAGGTTTTCGTTTGACGGCGTGACAGGGGAGAGCAGGAGTGTTTCCCCCTTTGGCGTGGCGACGAGGTAGCTCTTGTCGGAGAGATACGCGGGGAATGGGTCCCGGGTGTTTGAGTTCGTGGGGTCCATGAGGAGCCACTTGCCCGTGTCGGGATCCCTGACTGCGGTTATGGCGTGGTTGAAGTAGGGTTGCGGGACTTCGACATCCTTTGGATATCCGACCTGGATGAGGGTGGGGTGCGCGTCGTACCCCGCGGTCCTGAGCATCGCCACGAGGAGTGCCGCCACGTCGCGGCAGACGCCCGCCCGCTGCTCGAAGGTGAGGACGACGTCGTGTGGTTCGTATCCGGGGGCGGTGTCCTCCAGTGTCAGGCCCATGTAGCGGACGCGCTGGGAGACGAAGTTGTAGAGGGCGACGATGCGTTCGCTGTCGGTTTTGCAGCCGGCCGTGAGCTCCTGGACGGCCTTGGCGATTGCCTCGTCCACGGCGAGGTGTGGTTCGGAGAGCTGGCTATACCACCTTGAGACCTCCTCCCATGAGGTGAAGGTGCTCACCAGGACGCGCTGGACGCAGGAGCCGTCGCTGGGCATTGACGGTTCCGGGAAGAACTGGGGGACGTCCGCCACCTCCCAGGTGTATACGATTCTCCCGTCCCGTCCTCCCTTTGCCTGTTTTGGGCCTCCGTTCACCGGGTTTTTGACGGCGATGCTCATGAGGGGGAGTTCTGCCGGAGCGTTCACTTCGACCGTGGAGTGGAGTATCGGGTCTGTGGATTCGAAGGGGAAGTAGCTGCTGAAGGAGTTCGGGACCCGAGGCTTGAGGATTTCGTCCACATAGACCGCCCGCAGTATGTCTCCTGGCTGCAGTTCCGCCACGGTCACCTTTATGAGCCTGCTGTTTGGGTTGTAGATGTTCGAGTCCATCTGGGAGACCTCCGTCATGTCCTGGGTGCAGGATGCGAGATCCAGCGTGACGGTCTCCCCTGTGGGCTTGAGGATTTGGACGAGCGAGATTTTTGCCCGTGCGTAGCTTGTGTCGTAGTAGCTGGTGAGGACCTTTGATGCGTCGGCGCCTGCCTGTGTCAGCGCCTTGCTTGCGTAGTCGTGGACCTGGACGTATGTCCCGTCGGGGTTGTACAGGAACTTTATTGCGCTGTCGACGAGGACTGTGTCCGCGTTGGGATAGTTTTGCGTTGTGGCGCGTGCGGCTGCGTTCCGGATCTCCTTCAGGCTGAGGAATCCGTTGTCGCTGTCGTTCCAGGTGAGTGCGGGAAGCGCGATTGCGACGAGGAATATTAGCAGCGCGGGCAGTATTCGCTTCATTTTGGTTGTTCTCTCCCTGGGTCTAGTGTTGTGCGATTTTCCTCAATGCCAGCAGTCCGCCGATTTGATACGCGATATTCGGCAGCCAGATTATGTATTCGGGGTGGAGCCTTGGGTGGTGGATGAGGCTGTTGCAGAGGAGCATCACTCCGTAGTATGCGAGTGCCATGACGAGGCAGATGAGCAGTCCGCTTGCGGCCTCGCTGCGCCGGTTTCGTATTCCGAAGGGGATTCCAAGCAGCAGGAATGCCAGGGGCGAGAATGCCAGCGCGAGCCTTTCATGGAATGCGTACCAGTGCTTTGTCACGTCCTCCCCCTGGGATTCCGACCACACGATGTCCCCCAGCAGCATTTTCACCGGCATCATGCTGAGTTTTCTTGTGAGCGACTTCCTGTCCTGGAGCGTTCCGTATTCCAGGTGCATCGTGAGTGCGTCTCCGGCCAGGAACCTGGGGTTTCGGTCGTTGGCGTCGCGGTATGCGTCCACGCTCTTGGTGGAGAGCGGGCGTTCGGCGATTGTGAAGTTGTATAGCGTCAGGAGCAGTTCCCGTTCATCGGGTCGCGCCTCGATCATGCAAGACTCGGCGGTGATGTCCCGGAGGGTTCCCGCCTGGCTGTCCGTCTGGTATAGGTGTATGTCCTTGAGTAGCCCCGACCCCTCGTCCCGCGAGCCGACGCGGATTGATGTCTGGCTTGAGAGCCGCGTGATTGTCCCCGGCTCCAGAAGCGCCAGCGGATTGGTGGTGACGGCCTGCCAGCGAAGCCGTTCCCCCGCATAGCGAAGCCTGGGCGCAATGTCTGCGCTAAGCCAGAGGCTGGCGGCGCATATAATCAGCGCAAGGGCCAGCGCAGGGGCGACAATCTGCCAAATCCCCACGCCCGACGCCTTCAGGGCGACAATCTCGTTGTCCGCGCTCATCCTGCTGAAGACAAGCACCGTCGAGACTAGGATTGAGAAGGGCAGGGCATAGCGCAGGACCTCTGGAAGCAGGTAGACCAGCATCTTCCCGAGAAGAAGCGGGCTGACGCCGCTGGAGAGCATCGCGAATGCGCGGAAGAGATGCACCGACATCATCACAAAGACGAGGATGCCCAGCGACAGCAGCAGTGTGCCGAGCAGGCTCTTTGTTATGTGCCAGTTGAAGATGCGCATGGATTTCGGCGGGGGCGGCTGGGGGAGTGGGGCGTGCGGTGCGCGGATGTCCAGGGGGCAATTCCGCGCATTACATCATAACTCCTTGATTTAGAACGAGTAATCGATACTGAAGTGGAATCTTCCGCTTCTGCCGTCCAGGTGTTCTCCCTTTGTGTGGATTGGGTATCCGTAGTCGAGTCTGATTGGGACCTGCCTGAACTGGATTCCCACGCCGACGGAGGCATTGAGGTCTCCCAGGTCTGCGTCGAAGGAGTCCCACCAGACATTTCCCACGTCGCAGAAGAGTTTGAAGAACATGAAGTTCTTGATTGGCTTGATGATTTCCGCGGTTCCCACGAGCATGGTCTGTCCGCCGATTGAGTTTTCATTTCGGTTGACGGGGCTGACCTCATGCCGTTTGAATCCCCTGATTGTCCCGTATCCTCCTGCGAAGTACCTGTCGAAGATCTTGATGTCGTCTCCGCTGAAGTGTTCTGCGGTATATCCGTCTGCCGAGAATCTGAGGAATGCGTCCTTGTAGAGTGGGAGGTACGCTTCTCCACCGAGGTGGAACTTCATGTAGTCGGCGTAGCTTCCGAGTGCCTTTGTGACATATTCCATGTCGAGGGCGACCCTTGTTCCCCGGGACGGGAAGATGTAGTGGTTTCGCGTGTCCCTGGTCATTGCGAAGATGAGCCGTCCGGTGATTTCCCCACCCTTGTCGCGGTTGATTGCGTAGTTCATCCCTTCGGGGAACGGGACGCTGTCGGGGTAGTTTCCGTCGTTTTCGTCGAAGCGTTCCTCATGTGAGATGTTTGAGATGTTGATGTGTTCGAACCTGATTCCGGTTGACATTCTCCAGTATTCGGTGTGGTCCGGCAGGAAGGGGAGTTTGAACGCGACTGGCCATCCCAGCGTGATTGCGTATCCGGTGCGCCGTTCGTCATATTCGTCTTCGTACCTTGTGCTGACGAAGAATTCGTTGGTGAGGTCGAACGGTCCGTCGAAGAGGGAAGGTTCTGTCAGCGAGATGCTGACATTCGTGGATTCGGAGCCGGCTGCGATGTACGCCCTCATCCTCTGTCCGTCCCCCTTTGGGGTTTCGAGATGGAGGAGTTTGTCGAGGCTGAAGTTTGTTTCGGAGAGTTCGAGGAATCCGAGGACAGAGTCTTCGCTGGAGAATGCGGCTCCCAGGGAGATTGTGCCGGTTGGCTTTTCCTTGACCTCGATGGAGAGATTTCTGCGGTCCGGGTTGTCGGTTGCCTTCGGGATGATTTCGACGCTTTCGAAGTATCCCAGGTTTTCGAGGCGGTTCTTCGTCTGGCGGATTTTCCTGGAGTCCGCCAGGTCGTCCTCGAAGATTGCGAGTTCCCGTCTGATGACGTGGTCGCGGGTGTAGGTGTTTCCGACGATGTCGATATTGTTGACCCGGATGGGCTGTCCTTCGGAGATGTTGTATGCGATGACGACCGTCTTTGCCTCGCTGTCCTTCTGGAGTTGCGGGTAGAATGCGAGGTCCAGGTATCCCCGTCCCTCATAGAGTCCCTTCATTGCCTCGAGGTCTGCCTCCGCGGTGGTGGAGCTGTAGGCGTCGCCCTCCTTGGAGGAGGTGGCCTCCAGGAGCTGCTCACTGGAGAAGAGTTTGTTTCCCGTGAAGGTGCGGCCCGCGAGGGTGTATTTTTCGCCCTCGGAGATGACGTATGTGGGGCGGACCCACTTGCGGCTGTCGTCGAGATACTCCTCCGCCACCTCGGTGACCTGCGCGTCCAGGTATCCCTTTGTCGCATAGAGGGAGACTATCTTCTCGATGTCCATATTCCTCAGCGTCGGGTTGTAGTAGTTTCCCATGCGGAAGATGTATCTCCACCACTGGCGCTTTGTGACGAGCGCGCTGGAGAGTTCCGAATCGGAGAAGACCGTGTTCCCCTTGAAGGCGGTGCCCTTGAGCTTTGCGCGCGGGTGCTCGTCCACAACGTATGTCAGGACGAGTCCCCCCGGGTTTTCGGCGTCCGGTGTGAGTTCCTGGCCGACGGTTGTCCCGTAGTATCCCGCCTTTTCATATTTTTCGACGATGCGCTTGCGGTCGGCGGCCTGGGCGATTTCGTCCACCATGCTCCCGGTCTTTGTCTTCAGAAGCCTGAGGATCTTCTTCTCGCTGAACTGCTCGCATCCCCTGACCTGGATGTCTGAGATGCGCTGCCTGGGCGAGATGAAGAATGTGACCATGAGGGTGCCGTCGTCCTGTTCGGCGACCTTGGTCTGGACGTCGTCGATTCCCCGTGTCTTGACGAGTGCCGACACGTCCTTCGAGAGCTGGGGCAGGGAGAGGTTCTCCCCGACCTTCGTGCCGATTGCAGAGTAGACGATTTGTTCGAGGGCCTCCTGGTTTGCGGTGCCCGTCGTGTCCACGACCCGGATTCGCGTGATGAGGTCCGATGCGGATAGCGCCGATGCGGCTGCGAGAATCAGGATGCCTAGGAGGAGTTTCTTCATTTGGATTCCCTGGTCTGGTTGGTGGATGGCCGTGTGAATAGAAAACACAATACTTTACCCTGACTTTGGAGGATTGTGAGGAGTAGGGAGTAGGGAGAAGAGGGTAGAGGGGAGTGCGTGGTTGGCGCGCTTGAGCGCGCCCGCGCGGCAGAAACGCCGCGCGTCCATTGAAGGGAGAACCACGAATGGACACGAATGGACACGAATATCTCCTTTCATAGGGAGTAGGGAGAAGAGGGTAGAGGGGAGTGCGTGGTCACTTTGCAGTGGGCTTCAGGAGGGGGGAGTAGGGAGAAGAGGGTAGAGGGGAGTGCGTGGATGGACACGAATGTCATCCAGTCATGAGAGACGTTTTCACTGTTTTCCAGAAGATTTCCTGACAGCAGGATTTCGTGTGTTTCGTGTTTTTCGTGGTTAAAAACGGTCTTCCTTCCCTGATTTTTATATGCAAAAACGCCGCCCTTTCCCGTGTCGGGAGCAGGCGGCGCTTGCGTTATGATGCTATTTGGAGGCTGTCCTGGCTAGTCTTCCTTTTTGGTGACCTTGAGCTTCAGGTTTGCCTTGACATCGCCGGAGACCTTGATGACGATCGTGTAGTCGCCAAGTTCGCGGATGCCTTCGTCGAGGAGCACGTCGGCCTTGCCGATTTCGATGCCCTGTGCGTTGATTGCGTCGGCGACGACCTGTGCGGAGACCGAGCCGAAGAGCTTGTCGTTTTCACCGACAGCCATTGGGAGGACGATTTCGAGGGCCTCGATCTTTTCCGCAAGAGCCTTTGCGACGGCGAGGCGCTCCTCGCGCTCCTTCTGGAGCTTGAGCTTGCGTGCCTCTGCCTGGCGCAGAGTTCCCTTGTTGACGGCGACCGCAAATCCGCGGGGCAGCAGGTAGTTGCGGGCGTAGCCGTCAGCGACCTTCACGATGTCGCCGACCTGGCCGAGATCCTTGACATCTTCCAGGAGAATCAGTTCTTTAGACATTGTAGTTTTCCTTCTTCTGGTTGTGTGTCATTAGAGAACAAGTGCCATGATGCGTGCGCGCTTGATGGCATTTGCGAGGAGCTTCTGGTGCTTGGAGCAGTTTCCGGTGATGGTTCGCGGCAGGATGCGTCCACCCTCGGTCTGGAAGCGCTTGAGCAGGTCGACATCCTTGAAATCGAGCTGGAAGATGTTGTTCTTGCAGAGACGGCAGGTCTTCTGGCGCAGCAGCTTCTGGCGTCGCTTCGGTGTAATGGTCTTCATCTGAGAATCCTCAATGATTTATTAGTTTTTCGGTTGAAACTCTTTCCGCGCGGGAGTGCGTTTTTCAGAAGGGGAGGTCTTCAATCGGCGAGTCCCCCTGTGCGGAGTCCTGTGGATTGAAGGGCGGCATCTGCTGTGGTGCGGGGTTGCCGTAACGGGGTTCCTGTGCGGGAGTCCCGTAGTGCTGCGGCTCGGCGCCGTATTGGCTTCCCGCGCTGCCGTATGCGGGGCGTGGCTGGCGGTAGTCGCCCTGTGGGGCGTAGGAGCCACCCTGGTCGCCGCGGCGCGTCAGCAGCTGGACGCTTTCGCAGACTACGCTGAGCTTGTTGCGCTTGAGGCCGGGGGTGTTCTTGTCTTCCCAGGTGTCATAGCGCAGGCGCCCCTCGACGAAGATGGGGTCGCCCTTGTGAGCGTAGTTCTTGACGATTTCTCCCAGTCTCTGGTATGCGGTCACATCTACGAAGCAGGTTTCCTCGACAGTCTCCTGCCGGTTGTTGGTGTAGCGGCGTGTGATTGCCAGCGTGAACGAGACGATCATGCTCCCGCTCTGGGGCGCCTGTCTGACTTCCGGGTCTCGGGTGAGATTTCCGATTAGGATGACCTTGTTTACGTTTGGCATTGCCTGCTCCTGCTTGAAATGTGGCTTGCTTGTCGGGACGGAATTCTACTTCTTGAAAAAAGCGGGTCGGGCGGAAGAACGCGGTCTGCCGTATTACTTGCGGCTGCCGCGGAAACGGTAGTTGTCGTTGTCGAACTCGTCCTGGAAGGACTCCTCGCCGAGGACGCTTGCGTCGCGGGGCTTGAAGACCTCGTCGTCCTGTCCATCTTCGAAGTGGAAGATGCCGATACGGAGGACGGTTGCATTGAGGCGGTACTTGTCCTGGATTGCAGCCGGTGCGTCTGCGGGCAGTTCAGCGACATAGTCCCAGTAGAGTCCGACCTTGTGCTTTCCGATGGGTCTGGCGAAGGTCCTCTTCTCGAAGAACTTTGCGCGGCTGATGGTTCCGCCGAGCTCCTGGATGTAGCTCTGGATGGCGGCGTCGAACGTTTCGCCATTCCCCTCGACCTTTGTGGGGTCGAGGATGAACATCAATTCATACTTAGACACGTTGTTTACTCCTGATGGGGTGGTGTTTAGGAACGGTTGGATTTTGTCCGACATTCTTCTCCCATCCCGTTTGCCTTTGCCGCGGCCATTTGGAACGACCTTGTGGCGAAGGTTGCGGCGACTTGGGCTGCGTTTCGTGTGGTGTTGCAGGGGAGGTCAGGAACATCGGAGACCCAGGGGGCGAGCACCCATTCCACGATGGTGGTGCCCGATCCGGGTCGCGGTCTCCCAATGCCGACCCTCAGCCTCGGAAAATCCGTGGTTTGCAGGTTCAGCATGATGGACGCCAGGCCCCGGTGTCCTCCGGAGGAGCCCTTCCGCCTGAGGCGGAGGGAGCCTTCCGGGAGATCCAGGTCGTCGCAGATGGCGAGCATCTCCGAGGGAGTGATACGGAAATGCGCCAGTGTCTCCGCGACTGCCTCGCCGCTCAGATTCATATAAGTCTGCGGCAGGAGGAGGAGCACGCTCCTTTCTCCAAGCCCGGTCCAGACCAGCCGCCCGCCGGCGGGTTGCCAGAAGGCGTCTGTGGGCTGGAAGGGTGAAGACTCAAGAATCCTCTCGGCTGTCATCCACCCCGCGTTGTGGCGGGTGCCCTGGTATTCCCTTCCGGGATTTCCCAGGCAGACAACTAGCTTGAGAGCAGGCTCGGCGTCCATCTTCGTTCCCCGTCCATTAGGAGCGGGGAGAGCGTGGATTGCATAGTGGGGCGAGGCGTTGGGCTTGCCATGCTCCGCCCTCTTCTACGCGGGTGTGCATTGGCCGTGGCGTCACCGGAGGCGAGCCTCCGTGTCCGTCGTGGCCGGGAAGTTTGTCTTTGGGTGGCGGGCTGCCTACTTCGCGTCGGCGGCGGGGGCTGCTGCTGCCGCATCGCCCTCTGCGGGGGCGGCCGATCGAGGCGAAGGGCG
>OQWM01000017.1_pt1 | contig 71097 bp, 41 predicted proteins | sample 1691531 | NCBI WGS metagenome assembly OQWM01 (sample SAMN03418257, study PRJEB22391) | human gut metagenome | biome: human-gut; feature: organic feature; material: feces | host: Homo sapiens | place: Tanzania | collected 2013-01
CCCCTCTCCAAATCTATCACATCTGCCGCAGGCAGATGTCTATTCCCCCTCTCCATTCATGGAGAGGGGGTGGCCGACAGGCCGGGGGTGAGGTCCAAAATCTATTTCGATTCCTCGAACTTGAGCTTGTTCAATAGCGTTTCCGACTCGATGACATTCGACCACTCGTATTTTTCGAGGTTCTCATAGACGTCTTTTGGAACGCGCGTGCGCAAGACAAGGTTCATGTGCTCGGATTCAGCTTCGGCGTTTTCGAGGATTATTATCGCACGCTTTGCGGGATCGGTTTCCGTAATGCCCTTAAACCCACCAAAGAATCGACGCGCCGCCGCATATTGTACTGCCGTATCGACAAACGACCCGCGCGGCGCATTGGGTTCGATATTCGTCAAATAGATATCGATAATGCCATCGCCCTCGTAGACGATTTCGAAAATTCGACTCTGCGACGGGAAATCGACGACCGATGCCAACATGACTTCCCAATAACCATGGTCTTTCGAGGTCCGAATCGTCGAACTATTCGAATGGCCATGCCCCGTAATGTGGACGATGACGTTTTCATACGACGCGACGAGCTGATGGAAGCCCTGCGCCGTCACTTCGCCATTAAATCCCGACGTACCGTGATGCGACTGCAATATGACGAGCTCGTGTTTGTCTTTGGCAATGTCCAATTGATTCTTGAGCCATGCATTTTGCACCGGTGCCATATCGGCTTCCGAAAACTTACCGCTATTCGTATCGAGCGTGATGAGTTTAATCGGCTTGCCCTCGATCGGATACGTCGCATAATAGCCCCAACCCTGGGCTATCGTATCGAGATCGAGCCCGTGCCCTTGTGGTATTCCACCGGCATTGTAGAATTTCTGGAGTGCTTCGATCTTCGTCAAAGGCATGCGACGCGCATCGGCTACGGTCTTTGTTCCTGGGCCGCGCACGGGCGAATCGGGATCCGACGCATCTTGGAACCCATTGTTATAGCCTTCTCGGAACGGCGCCGAGGCCACCGGGAAGCTGTCGAAGAGATCGACGACCGTATCGCCAATACACGCTTCGCGATGGGCATCCTGTATCGGCGTAAACCCCATATAGAGATTGTCGTGATTGCCAATGGCAATATACCACGGAATATTGCCCAATCCTCGTGCATAATAAGGATCGGTAAAATCGTTGTTCGGCCCTGCGATGGGATCGTCGCGCTTGCCCGAATCGGGTTCGACCACGCCACCCGACATCATCCGATCGAACCAATCGAATTCGTTTGTCTGGGCATTGTCGGCAATATCGCCCGTCACAAGCGCAAAATCGAAGGGCCGCGAACTATGATCCGATATGCGACGGGCCGTTTGGACGTGCATATCAAACATGTGCGTCGAATAAATACCTTGGGCACGATAGGCACTCGAGACGACGTATGGCGATCTAACGACGGCTTCCATGCGACATGGACTTTGCGCATCGATGATCTGCGGATCGCTGACCTGCCAAAAATACGCCAAGCTCTTGCCCTTGCGCTTGAGACCCGGATCGCCCCATCGCAACAAGTCGCTCTTCACGTTCCAAGGTTTGCCCTGCGTATAGCTCGTGCCCAAACCATAGAGCTTATAATCCTTCTTCTGCGTAACTTTGAGATCGCCATTCGCGATGAGCTTGACGACGTCGCCTGCCGAATATTGCGCCGATCCAATCGTCGGCTTATGCCTCCGCTGAAGCGTCGTATACGGCGCATTCGTCATCGATTGAATCGGATAATCTACGCCATCGACGGTCTTCGTTCCATAATCGACGGCAGAATCATCGGCTTTCGTCGGATCTTTGTCGGGCAAACTCGGCGTCGGATCGATGGGATCGATGGGATCTTTGTCGTCGTCTTTGTCGCCGTCGCCAATTCCTGGCTTTTCGTCGTCCTTGTCTTTGTCTTTATCGGCATCGGGCGTCGGATTGACCGTTATCGTCGAATCGCCTTCGCCACCATCTGTTCCTGGCTTATCGTCACCACCTGTTCCTGGCTTATCGACACCACCCGTCCCCGGTTTGTCGTCGTCTTTATTATCGTGACCAGGAGCCGACGGTTCCCCGCCTGGTTTATGGATATGTTGATCGCGATCGAGGACGGGCGACGAATGATCGGAATCCAAATTCTCAGAACATGCCACCAACGATGCCGTCGAAAGAACTGCGATTGCCCATAATGCGTGTTTCATTTCTTCACCTCAAAATTTCGGTGTCAAAGCCGACTCAAAAAAATGACGCAATGCGCTAAAACCCGCGCCATTGCTCCATTTCCCGACGCTCGTTATAATGTCGATGGGCGATTCCGACAAATTTTATTTTTCAATTCAAACGCCCATTTTTGGGGCGTCAAATCGGCGACTCACGCCATTGACAAGCCAGCGCCTCGCACTATAACGCAATGCGTAAGTCGATTTTTTTCATCTTCCCCCGTCGCCACCACTCTTCTCGCTCTTCACCACGCTTCTCGCCCGTTGCCATTCTTCTCCTGCCTTGGCGTCGTTGGGCATATGATGGGGCTAAAGCATTACCCATACAGAATTATCCATACAGATGCAGATTATTCACCCCATCTACCAGAAGATTGAATTTAATTCGCTTCATGTATGAAATGGTGCTAATCGGTGAAGTCACAATCTAAGAACGAGAGGCCTCTCGCCATCGCAACCCGATATTGTCGACGACGGCAATGGCGATGGCGACGATGGCGCCTGCAAATAACGGTTCGAGCCCGAGCCAATAGCCATCTTGCGTCATATACTTCGACGCGAACCATACACACGTCACGATACCACTCGCGAGCATCAAGACAAATGCCCCTATCGGCGTCAAACGTATCCACTTCGGGAAATACGTCGCCAATATCGGGATGAGGAGCGCTGCCGCCGATACCGAGCCAAAGACTTTCCATATCGACACGACAGATCCCGACAAATACGCAATTATCGACGCTGCAATGGCGGCAATGATCAAGCCGATCCGCGTTTTACGCGTCATCGTCCAATGCGAAAACGCGCCATTGGGCCAAATATCGCGCGCTATCGTCGTCGCAGTCGTAAATATCTTCGAATCGAGCGTCGACAATACCGTCGCAAATAACCCCGCAAAAAAGACGCCGACGAGCCCTACCGGCAAGACGGCTGTCGCTAGCGCTGGGAATGCATCGATCGGATTCGCCAAATCGGGCAACAGAGCTCGCGCATATAAGCCACACGTCGTCGTCATGAGGTCGAAAAACGCCCAACATGCCACGCTTATCAGTAGCCCATGGCGAGCAATTTCGGGCGTTTTGGCGGCAAAACAACGCTGGAAAAAGTTCGGTTCCGTCAACGTCGAAAGCGCTATCACATACCAAACGAGTACAGCCGAAAGCGGTTGCCCTCCGGTCGGTTCGAAATGCGTCTCGGGCAAAGAACGCAACGGCTCAAGCCCATAACCAACGAGCAATATCGATGTCAGAAGGATAAAACTCCCAAACATCAGAAATATTTGAATGACATCGGTCTTGACGAGCGACGTAAACCCGCCGCGCCATAGATAGGCCACGATAAATACTGCCGTCGATACGATCCCAAACGGCACCGATATTTGAAAACACCACGCACACAACGTCGCCGTTATCAAGACATAAGCTCCAGGCAACGACGTCAAAAAGATGAGCCAGCCGGCGCATTTGGCACAAGCCCCTCCATAATGGCGTTCAAATCGCTCGGGGAGCGTTAAAACATCGCTTTGGCGCGCCCGTTTGCTCAACAATAGCGCAAATAATATCGCCCCCACGTAATATGGCACGCCAAAGACGAGCCAATTCGATATACCATAGAGCCACGTATACTCGCCTATTCCCAATATGCCGCCATACCAAGTCGAAACCGTCGTCGCGACAAACGACGGAAGCGTGAGCATGCGACCGCCCAAGAGGTAATTCTGCGCCTCGTTTGCACTCTGCGGCGAATGCCTCTGCCGCAATCCTATCCACAACGTAAAGACGAGAAATCCTGCAACGATGGCTATATCTATGTACGAAAGCATAAATCGATAAAACGCAAACGATGAATCGACGCACGCCCAAGGCGTCGCGCGGCTTTTACGCCATGATCTACGCCGTGTCTATTCCACAATCCCGACAATTCTCTCTGCCTCGATAAAAAATGCCTCGCCATGCGCTAAAAATTCATACCAAACAACGCAAAACGTAGTATCTATGCCAGTTTAGATTTGGGCAATATCATTGCTCGCAAGCGTCGGTGACAATGCCATCGACGCCAATGACCAACGCGAAAAGCGCAAATCGTTCGATAACGCCTAGATTCGTGCAATATCGAAGCATATTGACGATGGCAAAGGCAGTTCTCGGACGTTCGTTCACGGGTAGCATCGAATAAAACCCAGTGCATAGACGCGTGTATTTTGTAGCCATAGCAAATGGCAAGCGAGGAGAACGGCATGGCAGGACTAACACTCAAGGGGATCGTAAAGCGATATGGCAACGCCAACCCCACACTCAAAGGCATCGATCTCGACATTCGCGATGGGGAATTTCTCGTCCTCGTCGGGCCGAGTGGATGCGGTAAATCGACCCTTTTGCGCACGATTGCAGGGCTCGAATCGATTACAGCTGGCGACTTATACATTGGCGACCGACGCGTCAACGACGTACACCCCAAAGACCGCGATATTGCCATGGTTTTCCAAAGCTATGCGCTCTATCCGCACATGACGATTCGACGCAATATTTCATTCGGTCTCGAAGTCCGAAAAATGCCAAAAGATCAAATCGACGAACTCGTCGCCGAAGCGAGCGAAATGCTCGGGCTCAACGAACACCTCGATAAATTGCCCAAAATGTTATCGGGTGGTCAACGCCAACGCGTCGCCATGGGACGCGCCATCGTCAGACGCCCCAAAGTCTTCTTGTTCGACGAGCCACTCTCCAACCTCGATGCCGCACTCCGTACGCAAATGCGCGTCGAAATCCGCCGGCTACACAAAAAACTCAATACGACGATCATCTACGTCACGCACGATCAAGTCGAGGCCATGACGCTCGCCGATCGCATCGCCGTCCTCAATGGCGGCTATTTGCAACAAGTCGGATCACCGCTCGAGCTCTTCCTCATGCCCAAAAACAAATTCGTCGCCGGATTCATCGGTAGCCCTGCCATGAACTTCATCGACGCCAAAATCGAATCGGCTGACGACAAAAAATTCGTCCGCATCGACGAAAAAAATCGGATCGAACTCTCGAGCAATGTGGCCGGAAAAGTCGACAATGCACAATCCGTCACACTTGGCATTCGCCCCCAAGACGTCGTGCTCGCCGAAGACGGACTCGAGGCCAATCTACACGTCAACGTCGACGTCATCGAAACACTCGGGTGGGAAAGCCACGTCCACTTCAAACTCGGCGATCTCACATTCTTAGCCGTTCTCGAGGCGCAAAAAGTCGCTTCGTTTGCCGATGGCCAAACCGTCGGACTACACGTCCCCGCCAACGCCATCCATCTCTTCGATGCACAAACCGAAGTCGCCATTGCGCACGGCGGACAACTCGATACACAAGCCCACAAACAGACCAATGAAGCGGCAACACAAGACGATGCCGAGGTGACATGCTCATGAAATCTACTACATGCATAAAGCATCACCCGAAGCGAACGCTCGGGCTTTGCCTCCTACAACTCGTCGCCTTTTTCCTCTGCCTATTTCCTCTCGAAGTTTCGGCTCAAGATATCGTGCTCGATTTGTGGCACTCCTATCAAAGTCGCGAAGAATCGGCGCTCAAATCCGTCGTTCGAGACTTCGAAGCGCAAAATCCTGACATCAAAGTCAGCGTCCTTCAAGTCCCCGAAGAATCGTTCAATAACAAAGCATTCACCGCGATTCCTCGCGGTTCTGGCCCCGATGTCTTCATCCGTGCCCACGATATCGTCGGCAACTGGGCCGATAACAAGATCATCGCCAATTTATCCGACGATCTTCCAAAAGACGAACGCGACAAATTCCATCCGACGACTATCGAAGCGCTCACCTATAAAGACGCCCTCTATGCCGTTCCGTTGGCATATAAAAGCACCGTTCTCTTCTACAATCGCGATCTCATCGACGACGCTCATGTCCCCGATACGAGCGACGATTTGTTGAGCTATATCGAGAAGAATACCAATTTTGAGAAGCAAAAGTATGGACTCGTCTACGACAATACGAGCTTCTTTTTCCATGGTGCATGGTTTAACGGCTACGGCGGAAGTCTTTTCGACGAAGACGGAAACGTCCACCTCGCCACGACCGAAAACGCAAAGAGTTTCGAATTTGCTCGCAAACTAAGTCAATATCAGCCTGCAGGCCTCGATGGCGCGCGCATCAAAACCCTATTCAACGACGGGCAAGTCGCTATGGTCATCAATGGACCATGGTTCATGGCAGAACTCCGCGATGGTCTCAATTACGGCGTACACATTTTGCCGATAATGAGCGAAACAGGGCGCAGATCCGCGCCTTTCGTCACCGCCGAGGGCATATTCATGGCAAACGAAGAAGGCGCGCTTGCCAAAATCGAATCGCAAAACGCCAATCTTTCGCCCGAAGCTCGCGTCGCTTTCGCGCAAAAGAAACGCGCCGCATCCCTCGCTCTCATGAAATTCATTGCCGAGCAAGGTGCCTATACGCGCGTCATCGAAGGGCGACAAATGGTCGCCTTCACACCCGCCTATGACCAACTCTCCAACGATACGCGCCCCGAAGCCGCTTTCATGCGATCCGTCGCTCCGACGTTCCTCAAACAACTCGACAACACCGTCCCACAGAGCAACCGCCCCGAAATGGGATCCCTATGGGCAACGCTCCAAAATGCCCTCGTCAAATCGCTCTATGGCGGCCCTTCAGGCGAAACTCCCTACTTGCTCTTCCTCTTCCTCTCGCTCATCGTATGCGGCTTTGTCTTCTTGGCAAAATCGACAAACCCTAGCGTCGTTTCGCAACAAAAAAACACCCTTCACAAAGTTCTCTGCGCCGCTTCGTTTGCATTGAGCATCCCCATCCTCGTCTGGATGTCGAGCGTCCAAGGGTCTAATAGCCTCGTCGATGCCATGACAGCCCTTACCGAAGCACAATCGAGAGCTTCGACACTCAAAGCACCACCCGCCGAAGAAGCCAATCCTGGCCCATACCTAGCCATTCTCGGCGGTTTGCTCACCATCGGTTGCATCTTCGCGCTCCGGGCTCTCAAAAAACACAAAGCCAAAAACATCGAATACACCGATAACAAAATTGCCATTCCCTTCGTCGCCCCTGCCATTATCGGCATGATCGTCCTCGTCTTCTTGCCGTTCATCGTCGGCGCTGGGCTCTCCTTCTTCTGTTATCAAAACGGCGAATTCGTCTTCGTCGGGCTACAAAACTTCGCCCGACTCTTCTCGACTGGGTCGACCTCGTTCCTCGATTCGATGTCGTTCTATTTCACCTTCGTCGTCACCGTCTTGTGGACGATTACAAACGTCGCTCTCCACGTCGGCATCGGCATGGCTCTGGCTCTCATGTTGCGCGAGCCTTGGCTCAAACTCAAAGGCCTATATCGCGTCTTGCTCATCGTGCCTTGGGCAATCCCCAACTACATCACAGCCCTCATCTGGCGCGGCATGTTCAACGCCGAATTCGGCGCCATCAACAACATCCTCGCATCCTTCGGTTTCGACAAGATCAATTGGTACAGCGAGTTCCTGACTTCGTTTGCCGCTAACCTCACGACGAATACATGGCTCGGATTTCCCTTCATGATGGTCGTCACGCTCGGCGCTTTGCAAGCCATTCCGCGCGATCTCGAAGATGCCGCCGCCGTCGACGGCGCCAGTGCATGGCAACGATTCCGACATGTCACTTTCCCTCTCCTCAAACCCGCTCTCATGCCCTCGGTCATTCTCGGTTCGATTTGGACTTTTAACGCCTTCAACATCATATACCTCGTCAGCAAAGGCGACCCCGATGGATCGACCGAAATCCTCGTCACCGAGGCGTATAAATGGGCGTTTGAACGCCAATACCAATACGGCTACGCCGCGGCCTATGCCATGGTCGTCTTCGCCATCCTCGTTCTCTATTCCAAACTGACACAATTCGTTTTGGAGGATAATAAAGCATGAGTAAGCAAAAAGAATGGGTAGAACAACCCGGCGCGCTCAATAAGCGCGATATGATTATCCGACAAATCGTCTTCAATGCCATTCTCATCATCGTTTGCCTCATCGTCCTATACCCCGTTTTGTGGGTCATCATGATGGCAATCACGCCAAACGAAATCGCCGGCGTTTCGTCATCTCTCATTCCACAACAAGTCACTTTCGACAACTTCATCGACGTCGTCTCACGCGTCGACGACTACGGAAATCATCTATTCCTCCACCAGCTCAAAAATTCCGTCCTCGTCGCCGCTATTACAACGGCACTCGGCGTCTTGCTCGCCTGTACTGCCGCCTACGGCTTTAGCCGGCTCAATTTCGTCGGCCGACAATTGGGGCTCCAAGCTTTCCTCGTCACGCAAATGTTCCCCGGCGTCGTCATGACGATTCCACTCTATATCCTCTTGGGAAAACTCGGCCTCTTAAACAGCATCGTCGGGCTCGTCCTCGTCTATAGCGTTTCGGCTTTGCCATTCTGCGTCTGGAATCTGAAGGGATATTTCGACACGATACCCAAAGAACTCGAAGAAGCCGCTATCGTCGACGGCGCCTCGCGAATCCGTATATTCGTCACCATCGTCTTGCCACTCGCTCGACCCGCCATCGCCATCACCGCCCTGTTCAGCTTCATGACCGCATGGAACGAATTCATTTTGGCGGCGACACTCATGAACAGCGAGCTTGCCTATACGCTCCCTGTCGCTCTAAAACAGTACGTCGGTGCGCAATCGGTCCAATACGGTCTGTTTGCCGCTGGCGCCATCATCGTTTCTGTCCCCATTATGGCGCTGTTCTTTGCCCTACAAAAACACCTCGTCGGTGGTCTCACCGCTGGCGGCGTTAAAGGCTAGCGACAGCAAAATGTGCACGGCGTATTTCGCAGAAATAGCCGTGCAAAGCGCCGTATTTCGCAGAAATAGGCGCGTCAGCTACGCGTATTGGCTCCTGCCAATAGCGTAGCCGCTAAAACGCCCATTGCTCAAGGCAGTGCCAATAGCCGCCCCCCAAAGAAAAGGCGTATTGGCAACCGCCAATAGCCGCCTCCCCCCCCGAGCACAAGAGATATTTTTGCAACGCGCACTGCCTTGAGCAATGGGCGTTTTTTTTGCAAGTCAAGGAGTCTGTGGTGAACAATAGCGAAACCGTGTGCATCATCGGCAACATTTACACGTGCTGTGACGACATGCCGCGCGCCGATGCGGCGGTCATCGAGGGCGGCGCGTTTGCGTTTGTCGGCAGTGCCGAGGCAGCTCGGGCGTTTGCTCCCGATGCGCGTGTCGTGGCGTTCGAGTCGGGCATCGTCTTGCCTGGATTCATCGACGGGCACACGCATGCGTTTGGCGGAAAAATGTCGGAGCTCTACATGGCGCACCTCAACGAGGCGAGTTCGCTGGCCGAATATGGCGAAATCGTCGCCCAATTTGTGGCGGCGCACCCCGAATACGACGTCTATTTGGGCATGGGCTGGAGCAACGGCATGTTCGATGACCACGTTCCAACGGCGCAATGGCTCGACCGCATCGAATCCGACAAACCCGTCATCATCCAATCGTGCGACTGGCACGCATATTGGGTCAATTCGGCGGCTCTGCGCGCGGCGCACATCGACCGAAACACGGCGAGCCCGGCGGGCGGCAAGATCGAACGCGATGCCGCAGGCAATCCAAACGGCTGCTTGCGCGAAACCGCCATGAACCTCATGCTTCCGATCATCCCACGACTCACACTACAACAATATAAAACGGCGATTTTGGCCGTCCAAGACATGTTCCTGCGCCTCGGAATCACCGCCTATATGGACATGGTGCTCAATTTCGATGCTTCGCACGAAGTGTTCGACGCTTATGCCGCGCTCGATGCCGAAAATAAGCTCAAAATGGACGTCTTCGGCGGCTACCTCATCGATTCCGACGACGACCCCGACGCCGAAATCGCACGCGCCTGCGAACTCCGAACGCAGTGTGCCTCCCACCGATTCAAACTCACCGATATCAAGATCTTCGTCGATGGCGTCGTCGAAGGCGGCACGGGCTTTCTACTCGAACCGTTCGAAACCGATACGTCGTATCACGGCGAAAACCGTTGGGCCGACGCCGAAAGCCAAAAACGACTACAACACGTCATCGAAGCCGCCAACCGCGCTGGCTTTTCGGTCCATTTCCACACCGTCGGCGACGCCGCCGTCACCGTCGCGCTCGACGCCCTCTATGCCGTCGCGCAAAAGCAAGGCACAAACTTCCAAAACCCCGCCCGAAATGCCCTCACCCACCTGCAAATGGTCACACCCGACCAAATCATGCGACTGCGCCTGCAAAACATCCTCGCCGTCGTCAATCCCTACTGGTTCTACAAAGAATCGGGCTACCACGAAGTCGAACTCCACTACTTAGGCGCCCAACGCGCCGATCGCGAATACCCCCTGCGTTCTCTACTCGACGCAGGCGTCCGCGTCTCCATGGCAAGCGACTACCCCATCACACCCGATCCAAACCCTTTGCTCGGCATTCAAACTGGCGCCACGCGCTCAAACCTCACCGGCGACCCCGACTCGCAACTCGACCCCAACGAATGCGCAACCGTCGAACAACTCATCCGCGCCGCCACCATCGACGCCGCCTACCAACTCAAAACCGAACGAACCATGGGCTCCATCGAACCACACAAAACCGCCAACTTCATCCTGCTCGACCGCGACATCACCACATGCCCACCACTCGACATCGCCAAAGCACGCGTCGTCAAAACTTTCGTCGCCGGCAAGTGCGTCTACAGCGCCACATAATCAAAACATTACAATTAACATCATATATAATTAAACAAAATCTCACTCATGCAATTTTAATCACATCATTTCACTAACTTCGTTTTTTTGGGCGCCCTATTGCCCGTTGGGCAATACGGGCTTTTTGGGGCGCCCTATTGCCCAACGGGCAATACGGGCTTTAGCTACGGCTATTTCGCTTGCGCTCAATACGCCTCCGCGGCATGGCTATTTCGCTTGCGCTCAATACGCCATGCTCACCGTGCTACGTGCGCATTGCGTTGCGCACGTTTTTTGTAGCTCACCTATGCCATAGCCGTTCTGACGAGATTCTTTTCGGTATCGCTCAACTGCAAATAACTCATCGCTTCTTCGAGCGTCGCATGATTCTTCGACATCACGCGTTTCGTGATAGTTTTTAGCTGTTCGACTTTTCCAAGGCGTTTCCCCTCTTTTTTCCCTTCTCTTAGACCTTCCTCTTTGCCTTTTTTCAGACCTTTTTTCAGGCCTTCCTCTTTGCCTTCTTTTTTGCCTTCTCTTAGACCTTCCTCTTTGCCTTTTTTCAGGCCTTTTTTCAGACCTTCCTCTTTGCCTTCTCTTAGACCTTCCTCTTTGCCTATCATTTTGTAGTTATTGCGCATGGCTTCAAAAATCTCACACATACGTAAGTTCTCCTTCTCGCTATAGGTTTGTCGCATTTTTTTAAACGACGATTCTCCCGTAATCTTTTCTAAGAGCCTCAACACCGCATCTGGGTGTTCAATGGTGTCGTCGAAATCGTCTTCGAAATTGTGTTCTCGAAAACTTCGCAAGCACCGAGCAAGTGTTTTCAAATCCCCCGTCAACCTGTCGATCTCTTCGTCAGTGAGCCAAGCAAGTTCGATGACGTGAATCGAGTAATCGCAAAAGAACGGCTTCAATTGTTCGGGAACTTCGAAGCACTCGCTAAGCGATCGAGGACCGTCCCAACATTTATCATACCCAAAATAGAGTACGAACGTCACTACTGGCAGTACTTTTTCGCCAGGTTTTAAAGTTTCGAATTGCCGACAATAGCTGAGCGCATCATACGCCATGATGCGCATGGGCATATCTTTGTCAAAGTGCGTCTGATTCTCGAGTCCCAAAAATGCCAAACCGATGCTAAGGCGATCGCGCAGGCATTTGAAAATGTCGCGAAAGCGATGAACAACGCCACCGCGCACAAGCGTGACGATTTCTGTCGGGGCATCGGTAATGTCTTCGGGGCGGATAGGTTGCGCTCCTTTGGGAATCAGAAATGCATTGAGAAGCGCTGCAAAAATGGTGTCGATGGCGAATAAGTTCTTTTCGCGCAAATCTAACTCTCCCATATTCTACTCCATTTCGGCAGTCGACGAGATTCGTTCTGGAAACCGCTCCAGTCCAATATTCGTCTGTAACACTCGCATAATTGCGTCGAAAAAATAACACGATGTAGAGCATATTCTAACTATTTTGATGGGCGGGTGCTACGCTTTTTTCGAGCACTAACAGGGCGCCCGTTTATGACGAACTTCGGCTAGCGAACTAGCCAAAAACGGAGAAGGATTCCCGATGATCTATGCCTATATACGCGTTTCGACGCATAAACAGACGACCGAAAACCAACGACTCGAGATCGACCAATTCTGCACCAAGCGACAAATCACCATCGATCATTGGATAAGCGAGACGATAACGGGAACGAAAGGCGTTTCGCATCGACAATTGGGCTCCGTTATGCGAAAAATGCGATCGGGCGATATCCTCATTTGCTCGGAATTGTCGCGCCTCGGACGATCGATTTTCATGATCATGAACTTGCTCTCTGAATGCATGCAACGAAATATCCAACTCTGGACTGTCAAAGAACGATACGTCTTGGGCAGCGATATCCCCTCCAAAGTCCTCGCTTTTGCCTTCTCTTTGACCGCAGAACTAGAACGAACGCTCATATCCTCGAGAACAAAAGAGGGAATTGCAAGGGCACGCCGCGAGGGCAAATGCATCGGGCGACCGCACAACATCGACAACCAATACGCGTCGAAATTGCGCGGACGCGAAGCCGAAATCGAAGCCATGGCACGCAAAGGCATTGCCAAATCCGAAATCGCTCGGCGTCTCAAAGTCTCCCGCACCACGCTATGGCGCTTCTTATCTATCGCTTCGCCAAACGTGATTACTACTTGAGAGAATTCGCAATCGCGTTTAGATTATATATGTTGAGAACGATGCAGCTGTTTTGATGGGGACGGAGGCTACAAACGATGACGACGATTATATATTACGATGCAAATAGAACTGTTCGACAATTGATATCTCAAGCACTTCGTGCACGCAGCTATACGGTCGTCGAGATCGAATCGCTCGACGACTATCGCTCGGCTATCGACGACAATGCCGATGTTGAAGCGATCATTCTCGACATGTCGCGCCATCCCGATCGACTACCCGTGCTCCAAAATGAACTCCCCAATCTCTTCAATCGACCCGACCGATGCATCATCACGATTGGGCGCAGCAACGACCTCACGCCATATTTGCCAGAATCGCCCGAGGCGTGCTTTTTCAAACACGTCGTCGAACGCCCTTTCAAAAAAAACGAATTCGTCGATTTTATCGCGTCGTTAATCGGCAATAGTCACAAAAAACGCCATATCGAAACGATCGATCCCAATGCCACCTGCGAACTATCGGCCGATGCACTCGCTCGATCGAATTCCAAAAACGACAGCATTCCTAGCGATTTGGCTATGCCATCGCTCACCCAGCCCCAATCGTCCGATCGCGATATCTCGAGCGATATCACCCATTTGAAAAAAATCGACATCGACAAACCAAACATCGACGAGCCATTGCCCGCCTCATCTAGCACCGATCTCGAGGTAAACGATGCGACCACAAGCGAGCCTCCGACTCTCGTCACAGCCCCCTCCATCCCAGCTTTGCCCAAACAAAAGCAATTCCACGTCTTGCCCTCTGACCCGGCCAATCGCAAAGAAAACCGCATGTCGCGCATCGGACGATCGCGAAGCGCTCAGCCGCATGCGCGCGACGCATACCGCGCCATGCGACCCGATATCGAATACCCATCGCCTCATGGCTCCGAACACCACGAGGCCGAACTCGATAAGCGAGAAACTAAAGATACTTGCAACGTCGAAAATGCCGCAAAATTGCCCCCATCACAAAACGACGGCGATCGACAAAACGTCGAAAATGCCGCAAAATTGCCCCATCCCCAAAACGACGGCGATCGACAGAGCGATGAGCCAATCGTCGAGGCTTCCGCACTACGAGAAGTCGACGAAAATCTCAAAAAGGGCATCTCGATACAAGCCCAAATTCTGACGCATATCGATGCTCGCAAAGCCCCTAAACTACCGCGTCCAATTTGTCCATTGCCCCCCCCTTTCCGACTCGGGCGATCGACCGATCCTTTGGCGGCAACGCTTGCGGCAAGCGTGCCAAACGACGACTCAGCAAGCGATAGCGCGACTCGGCACGACGAAACCGAAAAAATCGTGCCGCGAAAACCTGCATTTCTAGCCTCGCAAGCCCCTGCCGAACCGCCTCTACCCATGTTCCGAAGCGGCATTCCTCAATTTGCGCCTACCATCGAACCGACGTCGTCAAACAATCTCACGCTGCCATCGAGTTGCGCCGATATTCCCGTCGACATACGCACGTCGTTTCAAACGCTATGGTTTGTTCGCCTTCTATGCGAATCGGTTCTATCGAAATCGCGATTCACACTCGTCGCCAATGGCGGCCAAACTCGGCACGTTCTCTTCGTCGAAGCCGGACGCGCCTTCTGGTTCGAATCGTTCATCGCCGGGCACATCCCCTCGATTAACGAATATCTCTCGTCGATAACCGATGCGACGATCCCCGTTGAATCGATTAAAAATCACGTCCGAGCAAATCGTTGCGCACTTTCACAAGCTTTCAAATCGCTCAAACTCGAAGACGTTGCCGCACAACTTTGCCGATCCCGCATTCGTTCGGGCATCGACGGCATCTTTACACAATGGAGCGCACTCACTTTCGAAGTCTACGAAGGCATTCCAGAGCCCTATGCCGCCGTCATTCGCTTGCGCCCGTGCAAATTCATATCGCTCCCCCCCATCATCTTCGAAAAACTACGCGATAACGAAGACACCATCATCGCCCCTCGTGCCTTCTCCGACCTGCGATTTGTCATGCGAGCATTCCGCTCACCCCTCAATGCTCGCATTCAGCTCACCCCCGAAGAACTCGACTTTCTCGCCACGATCCAGTCGCCCAAAACGCTACAACAAATCAAACAACTCGGAAAAAAACACGCACGCGACACGCTCTATCGACTATGGCTCTTCCAATTCATCGATCTATGCGCCTAGTGAAAGCCTATCGAAAACAGTGATCCTTCTTCTGCAGGTATTTTCATAACCGGATTCACCTCACTTTCTTCTAGAACAAACGGATTATACGATATCTCACCTTTCTTTATCCAAGGCTCCAATAGTTGAATTCGTACTTCGTCTTGGTCTTTCGCCAAGCGCGAACCACAGGAGTTTTCTCCAAAATTGTATTTGACATTGACTTTTGCACCGATGAGGTAATCGTTATTTTCGATATTATCAACAAACTCAGAAAATAACTCTGGGTTCTTGGCATATAATGCCTGGAACTCTTTTTCGTCGTACTTCGCCAATCTTACGTTGAAATACCCTACAAATACGTCGTCATTGCACTCGAATGTATAGAAAACGGTTTTCACATTCTGCCCGATGACTTTCTGAATCTTCCCAATCGCATGCCCATCGCGGTCTTTATAAGACTTCAGATCGTATTTATTCCACTTCTTCTTCCTATTGTCATTATCGTCTTCCGATTCAGACTTGTTGAGAAGTTCGTATAATTCGGCACAATTTTTAGGTCGTTCTTCGGGACGGACTGCCAATAATTTCGAAAGCGCACCAATCATGCGTTCGCTCGTATGGGGCGCTTGTTCCGCAATCACTTGTTCGAATTGCAACTTCATCCCATCGGTATCGATCTTATACGGCGGCACACCCGTAATCATGTGCAACATCGTCGCACCTAACCCATAGTAATCCGATTGAATCGTACAATCGCCCATGAGCTGCTCGGGCGCCATATAACCTTGCGTACCCGCTATCGTCGAATTCAAACTCTTGCGCTCGGGATTGGCAACCGCGCCAAAATCGATGAGATAAAACTTCATGTCTGGCGTCAAGAGAATATTCGATGGCTTGATGTCGCGATGGATTATCGGCGGCTGATACTGCGTTTCGAGGAAAAACAATATCTGAACCATGCTATTGGCAAAATCCAATACGATTCTCTCTGCAAACACTAAACCGCTTTCATTCATCTCGTCGATACAATCGAGTAGCGATCGACCATCGATAAATTCTTGAACGATGTAATAATCGTCATACGATCCCTTGCGCTCGACGTAATCGAGGTATTTCGGCACGCCATCGATGTCGACGCTCTTCATCGTTTCGACTTCGCGACGAAATAAGTCGAGCGATTTGAAATCACCAACGGTCTTGAGCTGTTTAACCGCAACCTTCGCCCCCGATACGCGATCAACCGCCAAATACGTCTTCGCATACGATCCCTCGCCAATGAGTCGAACAAATCGATAACGGCGTTGCATTATCTCGGGCGTGGCGATCTCGGGCTTCGCCGTCGACACGGCTTCGTTAGCCACACCTCGATTCGCACCTTCGTGCACATTTTCCATACCCTGCCCTGCGGCGTCGTGGGCTTTATCGGTCTGATTGAGTTGTTCCATCGTTTCCTCCTAATCGGCACTTGATCCAGCTGAATTGACCACGACGATGCGATTGAACGACGTCACGAGCTTGCAAATATCGCCCGATAAATATACATCGTCGAACTCCAAAACAGGCCATGGCATGCTATAGACGTATTCGCCTTTTTCATCGTTTGCTATGATATATATACAAGGAATGAGATCTCCGGGTTTGAGATCTGTTGGCTCTCGGCGCGTATAAAAATAACGCAATAAATCTTCTTCGCTCGAATCATCGACTGGATTAAATGCATACGTCACCTTCCACAACGGCCGATATTCAATACTAGTGGTATCGTCATACAATTCAAATTCAATCGACACCACCGATGCTAACGTCTTTCGACCATATTCTAACAACGGAAGAATGCGCTTATATGGATTCGTAATGACGACTTTTGTATAATCATGCGCACTTTCATCCTTTTTACCTGATCGCCATGAAGAAATGATTGTAGCTCCTAACATGTAAAAAAAGCAAATCAAAAATACTACCACTGAAAAATCATCGACAATTGAGCAATAAATAGCTAAAAACAACATAACAACCAAAACACTCCAGAAAACGTACCATTGGCCTTTCGTGAACTCTGGAGCAGACTCCACCAATTGGTTCATCACGCGTCTACGAGATTTCAGCGAACGCAAAAAGACGCGATGGCGAACAGTCCATTTCGTCAACCTGCCATATTCATCGATCTCCGTATCATCCGAGCACCAGGTGAATTGATTGAGAGATTTCTCGAATCGCTTTTCGATGACACTCGGCAATTTGCGCGGCAACACATCGCTCAAAGCATCCCATTGCTCGACACATCCCCCTTGCTTGTACGACTTCATCGGCAAAACTTCGACTTCTTTCGCGACGAATCCATCTTGAACGAGCGATTGCAATCCATTGAAATTGCTTTTCTTTATCTGTTCCAGTGCACGCAATATCTTATTCGTATCGGTCAATCGTTGATCGATATGCGGTTCGAGCATTTGGCGCAATAAGACCGTGACTGGGAACGGCAAATTCTGCAAATGTGGATCGATGAGAAGCCGGAAATCTTGAACCTCGATCGCCTCGGGGGGCACACCTGTCAACATGTAAAATGCCATCACCGCCATCGAATACAAATCACTCGCAGGTTTGGGCTGCCCCATCAATTGCTCGGGCGCCATATAACCATACGTCCCGGCCACCGTCGATCCGCCGTCTTTGACTTGTGGATTCGCCACCGCGCCAAAATCGATCAGCCAAACTCTATATCCACGTGGCAAATCTTCCAACATGATATTGCTCGGTTTGATATCGCGATGAATAATCGGCGGATTCGAATGGTGCAATCTTTCTAATATCTTTGTCAATTGGATGAGTATATCGGCAATATCGCACAACAAAAATCGATGATGCGCCTTGATAAACTCGCTCAATGCATGCCCATCGACGAATTGTTGCACGATCACCGACACCGGGTCGGCACTCTCCAAGTCTTCGATCGCCTCGTAAAACTTCGCCACGCCCTCGATGTCGATCGTCGAAAGAACCTGAGCTTCGCGATGAAACAATTCATACATCTTCCAGTTCTTCACCGACTTGATATGCATGACTTTAATCGCGACCTCGGCGCCATCCGTTCGACGACGAGCCCGATAAACCTCCCCCTGGCTACCCTGCCCCATGCACTCTAACACGTCATATCGCCCCGCAATACACGGGATCAACGCGTTCTGATCGGCATTTGCCTCCACCCGCTCTTCGACCACCGCATCGCGATAACCCTCGTATTCGTCACGCCTGGGCGCCACTTGCGCTAACTTCTTCTCTTCTACCATATCGCGATGCTCCAACCTTCAACATTACAACAGCCACCCCAGCTGTAACAACATGCCTTGCCCCCGCAAACTCCACCTTTCTTATACGAATACCGCATTTAAATCAACATAATGCAACCCGCCCTCCATAGACCCACTGCATCAATGCACAAAAACGGGTGCATTTGTCGAGTTCATTTCTTTTTGAGGCTGCGCTATTTCGCCGCTACGCAGGCTCAATACGCTCAGCCATCGGGCTATTTCGCCCGCTACGCGGTCTCAATACGCCCTCTTTGCGCGGCTATTGGCCATGCCAATACGCCGCGCCTTCCCAGGGCGATTGATCGCCCCCACGCGAACACTTCGTTCAAACGCTTACGCTCAAACCGATGCCGGTTCTACCCAGCCATTCTCCTTGGCTCGTTCGATCAATTTCAATAATTGCATGCACTGTACTTCGTTGGGCTGCCGCGTAATCGAGGCGTTTTCAATTAATGATATATATTTTTCATCATTCGGCATAAAAATGCGCTCTCGCTTTGCAAACTCGCGCAACGATCGCCAATAATTCGATTTATAGTTCATTAAACTCATTTGTGCATTGATACCGAGTTCAATCTTTTGTTCCCTGCAAGCCGACTTCTTCGCACTCTGTGCTTCGTCTTTGTCGACGAGAAACTGTTTTATCGACTCGGGCAAAATGTAAGATATCTTATTGACTTGCGACCAACATGCCTCTTGCTTACACCATTGTGTGACGTTTTGTACATGGTCATTCCCTCCCGTCAACACGTCAAATACGCATCGACTCAAATCGACGAGTATACATCTCAATGCCTCGGGTACGCTTTGCATTTTCCAAATAACATTGAAATCAAATTCCAATTTCTTATACTGCGCGACGATTAAATGGTGTAGTAGCGCTATCGTATAGCACACGATATTGGCACGATATCCGCCGCGATACCAACTTTGCATCGACACTTCTCGTTCGACACACTGAAACATGATGATGAGCGCAACGGTCTTTTGAAAATACAATTTGTTAAATTGCGTCTCGTCGCGCTTCCATTCTTCGTCGATATACGTCGCAAATTTGGCAAAATTCGTCTGTGCTCCCTTGCTCACGATATGCGGATTCCCGCGCCAAGTATTGTGAACTTTCGACACATCCGTCTTCTTGATCACTTGCTTCTTAGGGTGAATCCGCTCAAATTCGCGCTTTTTTGCAGCACTCATCCGCGCTTGAGCCTGAATGTATTGCCCACGAGCACGCTCATAAAACCATTGCGTATCGCAAGCACCGACGAGCTTTGCAGGCGCATAGACTTGAAGCGATAACTGCTCAAAATTGCGATGGAACGGATGAGATGCAAAAAAGTCAGCATCGCTCACTTTGTTCTGGCTATTCGATGAGCGCGATATATCCATGACGAGTTTATCGTACTCTTCATTCGAGACGGTATCGTCGATCGCCGTCAACTTCATCTGGACAAATATCTTGCTCAAATCGACGCGATTGCCTTCTCTATGCCGCGCATGCGACAACGAAGCCGTCGTCTGACCGCCGTTGATAATCTGAAAATCTCTCGCAAAACGAAGTTTGAGACCATCGGGTGTCGCGTCGACTTCGACGCCCCTTGCCGTGACCGATATGCCGTTGTTGTAGGCAAAAAACATCTCGGGCGCATTTAATATCGTATTGCGAATATTCTTATTAACGGCGACTTTCGTCGTCAGAAACGATCGCACATTGCTCTCGAGTAAACGCGCCCCATACTGATCATAAATAGCGCACAGAACATCGCCTCGAATCACCGCCAAATAACTCGTATACTTCCCAATACTAGCAACATTTGCGCAAATGCAATCAAGCCCATCTTGAGTATATTGACAGAAATCGACGGCGATTGGCTCTCGTCCCTTATCCGAGGCGCACACTTTATATATGCGCTCGATATCCCAAATTTCTAATTCGGTTGGCAACGAACCGATTTCATCGCTTTTCGGTGTCGTTTGATTCAGACTAATCTTCGCATCTGTCAACAATATAAATACATACTTTCGAATATCGTGCTTGTGACAATGAAATACGTCGATCAAATCGGCTATCGGTTGACTCTTTTCGACTCGATTGTCGAGCTTTCCGCCAAGCGCCGCTTTGGCAAAACTGGCGAGCATGTCGAAACGCTTTTGCGCAGTCATACTCGTCAGGCGACGCTCGTCGTCCAGTCCTTCGTAATCGGCAATAAACAACGTCATCACCTTATCGGCTTCGTCGTAATAATACCCATCAACTCGACAATTGCTCCGCCCGACTCTTTCGCTAAAAAAACACGCTTCCGCCTCGAATATAACTTCGGCCTCGCGCAAATAATCGACCATCTTATCGACAAAAGCCCGAGTCGATCCTTCGCCACTCTCTTGTGATGTCACCTTGACTTCTTGAAGAAATTCATGGCGAAAGCACTCCGCCGCCGTCATCGGCTGCTCTTCCGCAATAACCGATGACGAACCATAGTCCTGCATATTGTCTACAGACTTCATTTCATCCATCATTTATAACTCCTCTGAACATTTCCATGGAATGAGTTGATCGAGCAATAACTTATATGTCATTTTATATACAGCTTCTGGGATCATATTGCGACAGATACGCGGGAACGAATTGTCGACGCGATAACGCATTGTATCGATGTGACGGAAATACGCATCATTATAAGCTTCAGATTCTGCATAGCCGAACTCTGCCAGTTTGAGCTTAAACGCACGCTGTAGCTGTTCATGTCCATCAAGGCTCTCGCTGCAGGCATTCACCATGTCATTCAACGTTATCGATCCTGGCTCATCTTCTTGTGACTTAATCAATTGAACGACGACGAGTTCCCCCAACGTCGAGACGTCGAGTTGCTCGATCGACGAAATCGTAACATCGATCGCTTTGAATCCAACCGTCTTGACCTCGTACCACACTTGTGGATAAACGAAATCACGCACTCCGTATTCTGGCCCTTTCCAACCATCTAACACAGAATCTGGGGATCTTCCTGAATCGAGTAAAGATTTTAAAAAGACCACCTCGCCCATGAGTCCCTGCAGTTTTTCGCCATCGAGCACCTTCCCTTTTTTGACGCGCATGAGCATTCGCCATTTTTCAAACCGCGACATCACGCTATCGATCGCTAGCTCTGCGCTTGATTCATGTCGCGAAGTTTCGATGAGGTCTATCGCCATCTCGATAAACACTTCTTCGAGCAACGAATCGAGCAAAATAAAGCAATTATTGTAACGCCCATCCCCGCGCTCAATACATCGCAACTCGACGCTATCCGTCGGATCGCCTAGATTTAACCTTCTATTACTCACAAAGATGAGCGTTTTTCGTTCTTCAACCAATGCTACATACCAATCGAGATTATGCTCGACATCGAGCATAAATCCCCCCCCAGAATGACACGTAATTCTATTCCATTTCTCGATTAATTGTTCTCTCGTCGACATAAGTTCCTCCGCAAATCTACAGTTGATTGAGTTTACCACCTAACTATTCGATTTCGTCTTGTTCATCCTCACGAACGCGATTATTAATGACGTATAAAGCGTACTCTTCGGCGGCTGTGCGACCACTGGAGCAAGCAAAGCCAATTCCCAAGGCAAAGAAACAGTCTACTCCCATAACCTGTTCTTTTGTCATGCTAGAACTGGCATGCACCACAATACTATCGGGCTTTGGCTTAATAGCGTGAATGAACAAAATAGGCGATCTTTCTATCGACAAAAACGCCTTGTCGGAAAGCTTTTTAGTCTTATCACGAGCAGCATATTCTTCCCTAATCTGTTCAATCTGAGCTTTTGTTAGCCCGATCTTTGTATCATCACCAGATCCAACTCTCCCTTTTGCGCCCGATATGGCAATGACTCCTCCACAATCATTACTGTACACTTCAATTGTTCGATTCTCAGGAGTGACATACAACGTCTCGCCACTCTCAAAAGTCAGCAAATTTGCTTCGTCCGTTTTCTTGAGGCTACGAATGACGACATCCCAATCATCGAAATGATTATTATTAATGTAATCAACAAGTACATCAGTCCTATATTGCAACGACATCATATGGGCATTAAACTTGCTTATTAAATCACATATTTTCTTCATATCTACGTGTTTCCACAAGTAATTACCATCTGCGCGGTCATCACTATTTGCTACACGAGTTCCGTATTTATCGAGGTTTTTAATAAAGTCCCGCATGACATCGTCATTTGCATCCACAAACTTGTCGTTATCAATTTTTCTTGGAAAACACAATTTCGGTGTTTCGACGAGGCTCCCGATGAGTGAAATTGGCATTCTCACTATTTCAGTGTTTCTCATCTTTTTGAGAGCAGTTACCATAAGCGCACCTGGATTGTGTCTCACTTTTAGACGAAACTCGCTCGGCGTCTTACCAGCTTCAACCATCTCTTCGATATCGCGTTTGAGTTCCTCGGTTGCGCGCATTACTCTTGCAAAATTGTCAAAAATGAGTTCAGGCATCCATATTTTACAGTACTGTGCATAATTATCGCGATAACCAAACCATCGCCCCATTTGGAGCAAAGTATCGTATGTCTGTGCATTACGACAAAAATATGACACGCACAATCCTTCGAGCGTCAGACCACGCGACAAGCAGTTACCTCCGACGGCGATTACGCTTAGACCATTTTCATCGTTACTTCGGTAATTGAGTCTAGCTTCCTCTTCCGAATTAATACATTGAATTTGAATATTCTCGCATGCTTGATTCAACGCAGGTAAGACATCATTCCATTTCTTACTCGAATACTCTGCGAGATTAAATTTATCCCAAACTCGATGTATATTGCAAATAGATTCAATACTATCGCAATCTGGACGACGAGCATAATTTTTCAAGTCTGCTTTTAGACTGTCGAAGTAATTCCTTATCAAATCAAATATGCTGCGTTGGATAACATTCTTCATTGAAACATGAACAAGCATCGACACGTTTTTGAGAATAGGCTCTTTCACCTTTAAAATCGCATTGAGCAACACGAAGTAATTGATAGCCTCGATTAAATCGTTAGGTAATACACCAATCCCAGAACAACGATATGTTGAAAGAGGTATGGGATGGTTGTCTTCTGATTGATCGATAAATTCCACCCACTTGTAATCCGGATCGTCAGAGAATATCATTTTTGGACCGATATAATTACTCGGTGGATTTAATTTATAAATAAAGTCCGATGGAAATAAATCAGCATTTTCAGGGCTAGGATCGATGAATATGTTTGCGTATGGCGTTGCTGTAACGGCTAGATACGTCGACTTCTTGAACTTTTTGAGTATTTTTCGGATCCATCTGTTTATTGCCGTTGGGTCTTCTGTATCGCTTACATTTATAGAAGCATTATCGGCCTCATCATCGATGAGCAATAGCGGATACTCAATATCAGCACAGTGAGATCCTGGATTATTATTTAGCCACTTGTATAATGACTTGAGTCTACTACTATTCTTTTTAACGACCATGAGAACGGGGTTTTGATTCAACACCCCAGTTTGTTCGCAGTTTCCCGCTTCAAAATCGCTATTAGACGATGTATAGCTCGCGATTTGTTTGCCAACTCCGTACTGGCTCACACCATATAGTCGATACCCACCATCTTGTAAATTTCTGTCTCTTCGACTATCCATCCCAACGAACTCCAAATCGAGTCGTTCTTGTGTTTGACGTCGTAAGTCTTCTGTTACCCCTGTTAATACGATAATGTAACGATATCCCAAATCGGCAGCTTTGTTACAAATCGCCGTATAATTTGCCGTCTTTCCCGACTGTATATCACCGAGGACGAGTCCGCGCACTGCAAATGGATCGACTTGGGCTGGGTTTCCGCACAAATCTAATATCTCATGCGATACTCTATCGAGCGGTTCTATCATCGTTCTGGAATTCCAACCTTTTTGAGCGCAAAGATATTTTTTATATCTATTCCAAAAGAAGTAAGACTCTTCTGAGCGATCTCCAATCCAATCGCAATTTTGTTTATGCTTCGAATCAACGAGTTTTTCACCAGTTGGTCCCTCGACGATTATTTCGAGTATTGTTTTCACATTTCGCAACGATGTTTCAAATTTTTCTTGTGTTACATCAAGTCCTAGATCGACCATGCTTTTACGAAATCTATTGGCCAATTCATCGATCTCCCCTTCTCGAAAAAGCCTTTTTTGAGATTGATCAACAAGATACGTTCGTAATAGTACTTCAAATTCCATTTTATTCTCCTATGATTTTAAAACCTTGTCAGCTACAAATGCCACCGATGGCGCTTTGCAAAGCCTCTGGATTGTCGTCAAAAAACTTTTTATACGGCTGAATATTGCGAATGACGTCGATAAAACTGCGCTTTTCTTGCGCCGTTTTGAATTCACCGATAGCTTGCGACAATTTTTCGACGATGTCGCATGTTTGTGCGGCATCGCCATCGATAATTGCGTCGCCATCGCCCGTCATATCGATAAAGATTTGTCTGAGAGGAATCGTATTCTCGATTTGCGTCAATAGCAACTCGAGTGTTCTTCGCGCCTCGGGTGCCAATTCGATGATTTTTTCGACGATCGGATGTTGGCGATTGATGGCATAGCGCACGGCATTATCGCGCATTTTTAGGCGATTCCAAATTTGCATCTCTTTATCGTCGACTTCTTTTTTGCCGCGAAAAGTATAGGCACGTTTGCTATGTTCTCCCATTCTCTCTATGAGTTTTCGAATCACCGACAAGATGCATTCGGGTATCCGTGCCGATGATTTTTTAATGTCGATGCTCCACATGTCGTCGAGGGCATTCGGAATGTCGATTTGGATGCGCGCCAACTTTGTGAGTTCACTCTTTCGCATCATCTTGAACCACGTCGATTTGATGAGCAAACGATTGTTGCGATAGACGTAAATGCCTTGATTCTTAAACAACTCTTTTTCGTCTCCAAGCGATTGCAACTCTTCGCGCGTCAGCTTTGCAAATGGCGGCAAGAGATAGGGGCGAATGACGACGCGCGAATCGCCAACGGTCACAATTTCGTCTGCCATGATTTGCGTACACCGACTTTTCAAAAACGGATCTATCGGCTTAAGCGCTGAATGATTCATCCGAATTTGAATGTGCGGGCAACCGTCATCGCCACTCAAATACCGATGAAAGACTTCCGACAGGTGCTTGTGAACGACGTTCATCTTTTTGCTCATCGCCGATTCGATGTTGCTCTCACCCGCCATCAATCGATCGAATTTTTGCCACAATACGATTGTCCCCGATGGTGAACCCGATAGCTTTTCGCAAAAGTGATAATCCGATCGACATTTGGCTTCGTTCAAACATTTGAGCGCCCAAGTCTTTCGCGCGACGACATCGTCGATATTCCATTGTCGCCCTTCGATGCGTCCATCGCACTTGCTAATCACGGTTAGGCAACGGCATTGCGATAACGATGCCGTCTTTAGCCCCAATCCAAAGCGCCCTAAATCGCCCTGGCTACGCGAATCGTTCGGGTTTCGGCTTCCAAATTGCATTGCCTGTGTAAACGCAGCCCCCGCCATTCCGCAACCATTGTCGATAATGGCAATATATGGCTCGGGCGTGGGCATATAATCGATATCGACGCATGTTGCACCAGCCGTAATGCTGTTATCGATGATATCGGCAATCGCAGCCTCGAGCGTATACCCAATTGATCGCGTCGATTCGATGAGCGATGGCGCATCGGGCAACAACTCGATATATGAATCATCCGTGTTTTTCATTTTTTCATCTTCTCTATACATCAACGCGCCATAGCGCAATTGAAATTCGTGAGCGGGCAGGTCGTCGGGCACAAATCCGCCTTTGTCTGCAACGATATCGTCGATCTCTTCTATTCTTTCTTTCACGCATGTTATCCGAGAACCATCGCGTTTGATCAATGAAGTATACTCGAGCCAAAGAGTTATCGTGTTGGCAACATCGAGTAGATTCGTACGACTTGCTCCGTGTTTCGCAAAATAATCTTCTCCGAATATCGACCAATCACTCTTTGACTTCCTAAAACTCAACACCGATTCCACAACTTTCTCGTAACAGTCTTGTGTCTCGTTTTCGGCTTGAATCATGACGACGAAAGCGATTTCTTCATTCGAAAGGATGCAAACTCGTTCGTCGCGTAATAACCGCAACAAAAATCGAAATGGTTTTATATGATGAAATCGGCTCGAAACTTCGATATTTCTAATTTTGGAATATGCCGAAGGAAATTGGTAATGGATGACTTGATGCGTGAGAATGGGCACGGGCGGCTCACCATCGACGAGAGCAGCCCCTGCAGGCGTGAGATATACGCATTGGTCTTGCTCATACCATAGTCCCAAACTATAGAGCATCGTTGCATGCGTTCGCGCGCTCGATCCAGAACTCTGCTTTTCCGAATCATGCCGCTTGATGTTGAGCGTTTCGAGCATCTTCTCGAACTCAAATTGAATCGATCGATTTGCGTTCCAACTCTTGCCTACAGCGACATTATGAAAAGCAATGAGTTCGCGACAGACGCAATCTAATCGCCTTTTGGGGCGCGTTATCCACCAATAATCTTGCATATCAAATCCTCCGATATGGGCATATTGATAGGGATACTCGGGTAGGGAATCGAGGCGAATGATTTGAGTATGGCTTCGAAAATGATCTTTGCTCCCATGGGCGGAACTGCCATGCCAATTTGTTTTCGCACCTGCTCTTTTGAGCCTGCAAAGATATATGAATCGGGAAATGTTTGAAGCCTGGCGCGTTCGCGATTGGTGAGTGCTCGCGGTTCGTTCCAATGGTAGATATGCGTGCCGCCACCGCCCGATCCCGTCACCGTATAGGCGGGTTTATTCGGATCTAATCGTTTGTATATTTGGCTAATCTTTGCCCCCGAAACGTTGAGTTGCAATTCACTCGGGAGGTTAGAAGTAAATGCATTTTCGCCGGGTTTAATGTGTTTCAATCTTTCGACGACGATATTGGACTGTTGCGTAAAATCGTGATTTGGCGCATTGCTTTCAATTGGCGGATCGCAAATCGCTTCGCGGCACGTTTTTAGGCGATTTAGAGGTTTTGGCACGCCGTATGAGTAGGGCAAGTCTTTGCGAATGCCGACGATGATGACGCGGTGTCGAGCTTGGGGAACGCCGTAGCGCTCAAATTCGTATAGATGGGGATAAAGTCGATAACCTGCTTCGTTCATCGCCTTTGTAATGGTGCGAAACGCCATGCCGTCGTTTGCGCTTTTTAGCCCCCCGACGTTTTCTGCCAAAAACCACATCGGTTTATAAATTTTTAACGCCTCGATGCCATAGGCATAGAGAGGGCCAAACTTACCCTCGACGCCGCGTCGTTGCCCAACAACCGAGAAGTCGTTGCACGGGAAGCCAAAAGCGAGTGCGTCGATGGGACTGAGCGTTTCGAGTGCGAGCGCGTGGACATCTTCGCAAATGACGGATTGGGGATCGTCGGGGCAAATGTTTCGTCGATACGTTTCACACGTTGCACCATCGTAATCGCTCGCCCAGGCATGGACGATGCGATAGTCATCCCTTCCGATATCTGCCGATATCGCACCTAAAGCCAGTCCACCGGGCCCACAAAATAGCTCACCTAACCGAAACCGCATCGAATTTCCATCGCTTAGCTCTCGAAACGATGCAACGCGTAAGCGCGTTTCAGTTTAACGACCGTTTTTTTGAAACACATCGCGCGAGAGAAAAATGGCGCAGTTGCTACATTCGAACTGCTAAAAAAGCGTTTAACATAAACGGTCGTTTTTCTGAAACACTTTTTCGCACAAAAAGTGCGAGCATTCCCCCTGCGCAAGGGGGTGCGCGTAGCGCGGGGGTACGTAGAGGGGGTAGCATGGTACCGCCACGATAGCGACATCGTGGCGTGTGCCAGGCGTAGGGGGAGACTTCCCCCACCCAAAACTCAAAAAAAGCACAGATGAATCGACCGACTTGCGCCACGTCGAGTCGTCATCGTTATATATATGAGATCATTATTTTAATATTAAAGAACGCGTTTGTATTACTTTGAATATATGTGTATAATTATATAAACGCAGATGATGCAACTGATAATATAAACCGAAACTGGCGCTATGACACTCGTTTGGAAGCTCCCAAAGATGGGGAGCTTCGTTTGTATGATGTGAGGAGTTAATATATTCTTGAGTCGTACATTATTGTATGACGTGGAGAGATTTTTGTTTATTCCACTCGCGCAGGAGCAAGACGATGGCGAGTGTTGCGGCGGCTGCGTCGGAGATGGGGATGGTGTACCAGACGCCATTGACGCCGAGGATGGGGGGCAGGACGAGGAGGAGGGGGATGATGAAGATGACTTGTCGGGTGAGGGAGAGGAAGAGGGATTTTCCGGGTTGATTCATGCTGGCGAAGAAGTTTGAACCGACGACTTGTGTGGCGATAATCCAGAAGGTGGACATGACGATGCGGAAGGCTTGTGTGGTGACATCGATGAGTTCGCGGTCGAGGATGGATTGGCCTTCGACGAATATGCTGGTGATTTCGGTGGGGAAGACTTCGCAGACGACGGTGCCCAGGGTTGTGGCGCAGAGGGCGCAGATGAGGGTCATTTTGAATGCTTTCCAGATGCGGTCGTATTGTTTGGCGCCATAGTTGTAGGCGACGATGGGTTGCATGCCTTGCGAGAATCCGAGGATGATCATGAAGAAGAAGATGGCGACGCGATTGATGATGGAGAAGGCGCCGATGTAGAGGTCGTTTCCGTATTTGAGGAGGTTGAAGTTTTGCAGCACGACGATGAAGCATGCGGCGGCGTTGGTGAAGAAGTTTGGGGCGCCGATGGCGAACATGTGCCGGATGAGGGCAGGGGTGGGGCTGAGCTTGTCTTTTTCGATGTAGACGGTTTTGTTGCGTTTGAGGAAGATGGCGACGAGGATGGCGCAGCAGGCGATTTCGGAGAGCACAGTGGCGAGTGCGGCGCCTTGGACGCCGAGTTCGAGCCCGTAGATGAAGATGGGGGCTAGGATGATGTTGATGATGACGGAGATGAACGTGAGCATCATGGCGGTGACGGGGTAGCCGATGACGCGCAAGACGGAGTTGAGCCCGAGGTACATGTGCGCGAAGACGTTGCCGTAGAGGATGATGCGCATGTAGTCGTGTGCGGGTTGGAGGGTGTTATCGCTAGCGCCGAAGAAGATGAGGATGGGATCGAGGAAGATGAGGCCGACGACGGAGAAGGCGATGCCCATGATGAGGTTGAGGACGACGAGATTGCCGAGGACGCGGCGAGCTTTTTCGTAGTTTTTTTCGCCAAGCGCGATGGAGCAGACGACGCTCGCGCCGACGCCGACGAGGGATCCGAAGGCCGCGGCGAGGTTCATGAATGGGGCGGTGAGCCCGACGCCTGAAATGTTGTAGGCACCGAGATGGCCGATGAATATGCCCGCAACGATATTGTATAGCGAGCTAGCGACCATGGCGGCGATAGCTGGGAGTGAGAATTTCCAGATGAGTTTTGGAATGGGCGCGTGCCCGAGGATGAGAGCGCGCTCTTCGTGAGCAACAGACATGAATCGATTCCTAAAAACGACGTTACCCCAATGCTACGCGCCAAAGGGCGTAGCCAATTGACATCTGGTTGGGGGATTCCAGACGCGAGATCGCACTTTTGAGCAATGACTTCGCGCATTGCATTCCCAGAATTCGCGAGTTTTGCTCAAGATCGGTATTGGCTTTTGCTCGGTTTGGCGCGGCTGCGCGAGCGAGCAAATGTGCCAAAAGCGGGGGCAATACGGCGGGAACGTGACAAGATGGTTGCAAGGATTTGCAAATGTACTGCAAATTGTGGCAATCATCATCCTTTGGCGCGATGTGGTTGTACAGACCATATTGTGCCACAGGTTATGCGTGACGAGACGCGGCGCCAGAGAAGCGATCGCGCGACGCGACGAACGCCATTACACGATTCATTTCATCTCGACAATTTTTTTTAGGAGATTGCATGTCAGAGACGGTTACGACGAACGAGAATGCGCCCTCATCGTGGCGTTTTCCGAAGACGTTTTGGTTTGCCAATTCGATGGAGCTTTGCGAGCGAGCGGCATACTACGGATTTTTCATTTTAATTACGCTTTATTTGTCGAGCGTCGTCGGTTTTACAGATATCGAAGCGGGTGTGATATCGGGTTTGTTCTCGGGTGCGCTTTATTTGTTGCCGCCATTTATGGGGATAATCGCCGACCGCATCGGGTTCCGCACGGCGATGATATTGGCGTTTTCGCTGTTGACGTTTGGTTATGGCATGCTGGGCGTATGGACGACGAAAGTATCGGTTTGCCTGTTTTTATGCGTTCTCGTGTTTGGCGCGGCGTTTATCAAACCATTGATTACGGGGACGGTGGCGAAGACGACGAATGCATCGAACCGCGCCCGCGGGTTTTCGCTCTTTTATTGGACCGTCAATATTGGCGCATTTTTGGGCAAGACGTTTATCCCATTTATTCGCCAAGAAATTGGGCTCCATTACGTGAACTTTTTCTCGGCGGCGGTTTGCGCCGTCGCACTCATCATTGCGATATTGTTTTATCATCCCGAGAGCGGAGAAACCGAGCGCAAATCGTTTGGCGAACTGTTTCGGAGCCTTGGTAAGATATTGATCAATGCGCGGTTGATGGCCTTGACGATTATCATCGCTGGGTTTTGGACAGTTCAGCAACAACTCTATGCGACGATGCCCAAATACGTGATACGCACGGTTGGCGAATCGGCTCGCCCTGAGTGGATTGCGAACGTGAACCCGCTCGTCGTCGTGATATGCGTCATATTCGTGACGCAGTGGATGCGGCATAAAAAGGCGATTACTTCGATGACGATAGGCATGTTTATCATGCCGTTTTCGGCGTTTGCGATGAGCTTGGGCCCATGGTTGAACGACGCTTTTGGATCGTCGATTATGGGACTTCATCCGTTTACGTTTATGCTCGTCGTCGGTATTGCGCTCCAAGGGCTCGCCGAATGCTTTATATCGCCTCGTTTTTTAGAGTATTTTTCGCTCCAAGCGCCCAAGGGCGAAGAAGGCGTTTATCTTGGATTTTCGCATTTGCATTCGTTTTTCTCGGCGATATTTGGGTTCTTTATTAGCGGTTTCTTGCTCGACAAATATTGCCCAGCGCGAGAGACGTTGCCCGCGGGGCTGTCGGACGCCGAAATAGCGACGTATTACGAAAATGCCCATCACATTTGGTATTATTTCGTGGGGATTGCCGCCGTTGCAGGCGTTGCACTCGTCATCTATACGGCGATTTGCCGAGCCGTCGACAAAAAGAAGGCTACCGAGCCGGCGCAATCCGACGAGGCAGCGAAGCCCGAAAACTTGCCATAGATGGGGATTGTCGTAGGTTCATCGCGGTGTCGCCTATCGGGTGTTTGCCCATAGGCGAAGCGATGCGGCGTCGCCGAAAGGCGCATAAAATTCGCCCGATCATCGCATCAATCGCATGAACTTTTGGAGAGACGATGCCTCATCTACGCCTATTGAAGACATCTCTAACTGTTGCCGTAGCCGTTGGGCTTCTAGCCTCTTGGAACGGCGGATCGATAGCCCAAGCGCATCCGGGGCAAAAGAATATCCAAATGGCGTCGCAAGAAAAGGCGGCGGCATCGGTGGCTGGAACGGCAAACGAGGCGCCCGCGCCGGGATCGGAACAAGTGCTAGCGATGGCGGCGCCGGCGCCTGTTGTCGTTGCGCCGGCAATGCCGGCTAGTGGAACTCAAGTCGCCGGCGCCACGGAACAGAAAGCGACGGCGAAGCCGAAATCGCCATGGGCATTCCCCGTTCCCGATCCGGTCGAGCCTAGCGGCCCGGTGAAACGCATCGTCATCGATCCGGGGCATGGTGGCACAAACGAGGGCGCCGTAGGGGTCGCCGGTATCCACGAGAAATATTTGACGCTCCAAGTCGCCTTGCTCTTGGCCGATAAACTGCGCCGAGAAATGCCCGATGTCGAAATCATCTTGACGCGCGATCGCGATACGACGATATCGCTCGTCGATCGGATCGAGCGAGCCAATGAGTTGCAAGCCGATTTATTCTTGAGCCTTCATTTTAATAGTTCGAAGAATCCCGATGCCGTGGGATTTGAGAGCTTTTGGTCGGGCGATTATTGGCGCGCCGATCTCGAGAAGGCGGGTGTCGAGGTGACCGATGAATTGGCAGCCGAGCGCACGCGTTTGGGGGCTTTGGGATATCGTTTAGCCGATGGTTTTAATCGCGCGATGCGCCATCGCTTCGACGTCTTAGATCGCGGTGTTAAACCGGGCGATTTTACGGTATTAACTCGCGCGAAAGTTCCCGCCGTCGTTCTAGAGATGGCGTTTTTGTCGCACGCCGACGAGGGAATATCGACGACGCAGCCCAAGCAGATGGCCAAGCTCGTCGACGCCATCGCCGAGGCGATAAGGAATTATGCGCCACTCCCGACGCCTTAGACATTGTGGGGAGCGTGGGAAATTGGATATAAGGATATATAAAGGGTATAGGCTATGGCATCGACAATTGACGATATTTGCATCGATTATACCGATGAAAACGGCGATCAAATCGTAAAGCAACTCGACAAAATCGTATTGAGTCGAGGGGCTTGGACGACGATTTTGTTTCTCTATACGGAATGGGATCGGAAGAAATCGTGCTGGGGCGCGCCCAAAGCTCGCGTCGAGAGATTTCAGAAAAAGAATGGCGAATATCGTTCGCAATCGAAGTTCAAGTTTTCTTCGGCAAAGCAGGCACAGCAAATCATCGATGCGTTCCAAGATTGGATTGCGTCGGGGCAATTTGCCGGCGACGGACTCAACGACGAAGAATAGAGAATCACGAGAGAGTAAACACACTATGATCCATAGAGCTTCACCATTGACCATTGCCTGCTTCGTCGTTCTCTTATCGGGTTGTACGGGTAAAACGGATTCTGCGACGGAATCGAAGACATCGTCGATCGACACGCGACCTTCGTCGCTTCAGACGTGGATTCAGAGCGTACAATCGGACGAAGACGTCTTGAAAAAGCTCAATCATTTCAAGTCACAAGCTGCCGATTCGAGTGAATTTGATCGATGGTGTAGCGATGAAGACGTGCGCAAAGCCGTGAAAGATTCGGGCGCAGAGACGATTATCGACGCGAGCGATTTCGAAAAAGCCGTCAATCGATTGCGCGAAATACCGTCGCATGGAACGACGTATACGCCTGCGCAAATGGGCGAAATCGAAACGCTATTGGAATCGGTTGCAGAACGCGAGCCAACGGTGGCCTTTAGCTGGTTACCCGAAGATGCGGCAACGCTCGAAAAAGCGCTCAAACAAGTTCAATTCGACGCCGAAGCCCCCGACGCGAAAGCGCAATTCGTCGCCTTGCTCAAGGGATCCGACTGCGAAAAGGTCTTGCCGCGCTACTGCAAACATGCCCAAAAACAAAGCGCGGCATTGCACAAAACGGCAGAACGAGAAGCGAAGCTCGAATCGATGTTGACGTGTGAATTGACGGCGTGGGCATCGCAGTTGCGCTTATCGTATCCGTCGAACGATTATACTTTCGACAGATTCCGCAAATACGTCTCGGACGAAGCTATCGTTTCGATTCGCAAGCAAGCGTTTGTAAAAGACATGATACAACGCGGAATCGATGCGGCATTCGATCGGATTACGCCGCCCGATCCGCAATATGCCCTGTTGCGCCAAGCGCGCCATATCTATACCGAGGCGATATCGCAGGGCGGCTGGCCCAAGGTTCAAGCCCCCAAAACGCCCAAAGCCCCCGTCATTGGGCAATCATACGACTACGTGCCGTCGCTTCGCGCACGGCTCGCCGCTGAAGGCTATGCCATCGACGATACCGAATCGAACGTCTTCGATGAAAGTGTCCAAAAAGCCGTTGCAACGTACCGAGATGTCCACCAGTTGTCGGATAAAAAACTCGTCGATGCCGTTTTGTTTAGAAATATGGCGATTGGCCCAGAAACTCGGCTCGAAACGATCGATTTGGCTTTGCAAAAGTACCGAGAGCAACCGATTGGATCGCTCTATTACTATGTAAAAGTCAACGTTCCCGATTTTCACGTCGAAGTATGGCGCGATAAAAAGCGCGTGGCACGCCACAAGATCATCGTCGGCAACAATAAGATGCAGCGCGACCCAGTGACAAAACAGCCCGTGCCCGATCCCGAAACGCTCTACCCGATTTATCCAAATCGCACGCCGCTACAGACGTCGAAGATCAACGAAATCATCTTCCATCCCTATTGGAATGTCCCGCCACGCATTCGCATCGAAGAGCTCGAACCCCACCTCGCTACGAATCCCAACTACTACGCAGAAAACAACTACGAAGAGGTGAATAAAGACAATCCAAAGCTGTATTACGTGCGCGAATTGCCGAATCCGAAGAATAGTTTGGGGAAGGTCAAATTCATGTATCCGAACCCACACAATACGTATTTGCACGATACGCCGGCAAAAGCTGCGTTTAAGAATGCGACGCGGGCGCTTTCGCATGGCTGTATGCGCGTACAAGATCCGCTCAAATTTGCCGAATTATTGCTCACCTACGACGGGCAATGGGATAAGAAGAAGGTCGACGAAATATTGCATGCCGATCCGCCCGAGCAAACGCCTATCGATCTGAAACATCCCGTCGATATCGATGTCGTCTATATCAACGCTCGCGTCGACGATTCGGGCGTCGTCGCCTTTTTGAGCGATGCCTATGAATACGACGCCATTCGACTCGGGAAAGTCGTGCCCAAAAAGTTACCCCGGCCGAAGAATTAACTGGCTTGCCGCCCCGATATCTCGATCTATCCGTTTCCGGCCCGTTCTCCGACGAGATCGGAAACGGGGCTTGCGCATTTTATTTGCATTTTCGACGCATCCTCCGCATATAGAGGCGATCGCACATGGCAGTGCGAATGTGAGGTGATCGAATGATGCCGTGTTGGATAACGAAATCGATGTTGGTTTTGACGTTGCTGTTCTCGGGAGCGCCAGTGGCGGAGGCATTGCCACGCAATTTCCGCAATGTCGATACGTTTTTTGTCGGTGCTATGCCCGATGTCGACGATCTCGACGAATTCAAAACACTCGGCATATCGACGATCGTGAGTTTGCACCGACTTCCGCCCGAAGTCCAAAAGCGAGCCAAAAAACTCGGGATCAAGCTGTACAGTTTTCCGCTTCGCACGCGACTTTTGCGCATCGATGAAATCATCGACGTCATGCGCACGGCGCCCGAGCATTCGGTTTATCTGCACTGTCTCCATGGCGCCGATCGAACGGGAGCCGTCACGGCGTATTGGCTTTCGACGCAACGGCATATCAATCCGTTCAAAGCTCTGGCTAGCGTGATTTCGCCGTCGGATTTCCACATTCAAGGTTATATCCAGTTAGGGCGCGAATATGGCGTTTGCCTCGATATCCGCCCGCAATGGGTCGGCGTGTATTCGGGTGCCAAAAATGGCGGGCTCGAAGGGCTCAAAATATGCGGTGGCGAGTGGTATACGCGATTGGCGCGCAATTTTTTGACGATGACATTGGGCGAGCCATCGGGACAAAGGAACGAAAAGTTCTGGAATAAGTACAACAAGGGTCGATAAGCTCAAAGACGCCCGCCCGCGCAGACCACGCAAAAAAAATCCCGCCCTGAAGGGCGGGGATTCTACTTTGTCTAATGGCAGTCTTTATCGGTACTCGCGCATACGAAGCGCACGTGAAAATGATCGGCATGCCCTTTTGCGTGGCGCACAATGGCACTATAGCTCTTCTTCCCATTGGGATATTGGATCATCGTGCGGAGCTGGGCATCGGTGTAACCCTTCTTCTTGGCGTGATCGTAGAGGAGTTTTTGCAAATCGTAATCGACGAAGATGTATTGGACTTTTTTCGTCTTGAGGAAGTACTCGATGACGAACCAGTTTTTATCGACGTCGAAATTCGAAGCGTTCATCTTCGAGAAGCCGACGAACTCTTTGAGATTGCTATTGATATAGCTGATATCGACGTCGCGCCCCGATTGGTGCGAAAGGTGCGGAATGAGCTTGCCGCCATGTTCGACCGATAAATCGCCGATGGCGAATCGCGGTGCTTTGGGATATTTTGCCGCGTATGCGCTCATGGCATCGATGATGAGGCCGACCGAAAGCGATGTGCCGTAGCTGCGCTTTGGATTGCGCACGACATAACCCGCGCCAGCGGGCAGTTGAATCCCACCGCTCAGCGATCCGTTGTTTGCCAAACCTCGCGATACGCCCGTGGCGCCGTCGAACTTTTGAACGCGCAAGACGATCGTCTGCCCAACGCGCAATCTGTCGGGATTCTTGCGCAATGCCTTGTTATTTTTCTTGAGCTCTTCGATCGATACGCCCGTTTTTCGGGCAATCTTGCCCAAATTATCGCCCTTTTTCACGACGTAATTGACGTTTTGGGTAATGACGGGAGCCCCTTTTTTGCCTGCCGGAGACTCGATCACCGTGCCTTTAGGGACGCGGATGCGCAGTTTCTGCCCAATTCGTATGCGCGAAACGTCGGCCAAATTGTTCCAACGCGCAATATCGTCGGTGCGAACTTCGTATTTGCGAGCGATCTTATCGACGCTATCGCCCTTGGCGACGACATATGTAATCGTCTGTTTGGCATTCGAAGTCTTCGGCTTTTTCTTCGGAGCTGCAAAGGCGTCGGATTGCCCAAAACTCATCGTCAAGCAGACGACAAACGCCATAAACCACAATACTACGATACTCTTGATATTGCGCCGACTCACTTTTCAGACACCTCTAGGGAATTCGCATCAAAGACGCGATATTGCTCATATCTCTTTGCGCCAGCCGCCCCCATTGCGACGCCAATCTGGCTGAGTCTTTATCACATTCGATCGCATTTACATAATTTTTCGGAGCCCAAAGACATCGAATGCGACACACCCCGATCGACCGGGGCACGGAGCGAAAAAAGACGGCTTTTGCTCGATTTCTGCACATCAACGGCTCAATCGTCGAGGATTCGACTAGAGCGCAGAACAAAAAAAAAACCGCCGTGGGATCAACACAGCGGGCGGAGTCAGCCATACGCCACATGGATCAAGTGCATGGCTAAAAACCATTATAGATGAAAAACGATCATCTACAAAGAAAAAAAGAACAAATTAGAGACCGAGCATACCGGCGATCGATTTGCCCATGCCATTGGCGATGCCGTTGTTATCGAGGCAATCTTGGACGCCAACGCGACGAACGTTCGTCGTGATGTTGATGGCGGTGCAATCCCATTTTTCGCGGACGTTGGCGGGAAGCGTCGTATCGGAGGCGACCATGTTGACGATTTGAGCCGAGGCATCGGCCGACATCATGCCAGCGCTGGCAGCTTTACCTTGGAGATCGGCCCAATTGCACGAACCGCTCGTCTTGACCTCGGCTTTGGAGAGCGAAAGCGCACCACCGTTGTTTTGGACTTTGACGTAGACGCAGTGCAACGCCGTGTTGGGATCGGAGGCAGAAGCATCGTTGCGTTGGTATTTCGCTTCGATCGTGTTGACGACTTCGGAAGAACCAGAAGCCGCAGATGCCGATTCGGAGCCCTTCTTGTCTTTGTTACAACCAAACGAGCAACAAACCAACGCAGCAATGCTCAAACCAAGAAACACTTTTTTCATGATCTTATCCTTTACTCAAGCGATAGCGTAACGCACCAACCAAAAGGCGCGTTACTCAATAAACACCTCGGACGAAGCCTTTGAACAACGCCATTGCGAAAGGGATGCTGTCGAAGCCCCATCCGAAGCAAAACCACGGGACACTCGCCCCACAAATCGCACGGATTTTAGCAAACCCGTTTCAAAATTCAACATACAAAACGAGGAATCAATTCCGCATTTCGAAACACGACGGCTAAAAGACAAAACGCTTGACACGAACTGTGCACATCCCTATATTCCTGCCGCCCGAGATGGGCGTTTTTTTGCGCTTGAACGAAGCGCAAGTGCTTTGTAGGTTCGTCGAATGCGGATTAACATCAATAATATAAGCAACAAAAAGCCGTTTGTCGCGCAAGGCGAAATCGCCGCCCAAGACCTCGTCGAGTATTTCGACGATGCCGACGAATGCGCCGTGCTTAGCCCCATTCAGTACGATGCCAAGCTCCTTGCACACGCAAAGTTCATCGACCTCGACGCCGACATCCGTGCAAATCTCGAGCTCACGTGCCACCGTTGTGGCAAACGATTCGAACGCGAACTCGAACTCCATACCGTCCTCAAACTCATCGATGCGGGGAGCGTCGGCGACGCCGACGAAATCGTCCTCGAAGAAGACGACCTCGATACCGTCACCTACCAAGACGATACGATCGATCTCGACGCGATTTTGCTCGAAACCGTCTACCTCGAAATCGATGGCGAATGCATTTGTAGCGACGATTGCAAGGGCATTTGCATCGCCTGCGGCAAGAATCTCAACCTCGGCCCATGCGGCTGTAATAAGTGACTTTTCGAGCATCATTGCTTTGAGTCAGACTCATCATTCTATAGGAGTTTTAAAATGGCAGTACCCAAGAAACGCGTTAGCCACTCGCGCACCAATATGCGCCGTTCCGTCAACGATCGCCTCACCGCGGTTCAGTGCTCGGTTTGCCCCGAGTGCCACGAACCCAAACTTCCACACCATGCTTGCATGAGCTGCGGGAAATACAAAAATACGCAAGCCGTCAAAGTGGAAGAATACACCTCCAAATAAGGGTGGTTTCCGACATCGCAAAAGCCCTGGAAGTTTTTCAGGGCTTTTTTTTTAGGATTTCGACACCACATCGGGCGCGCCGTATGGAGCGATAAGCGACATAGGCGCGACAAAAGCGCCGTATGGAGCGACTAGCGACATAGGCGCGACAAAAGCGCCGTATGGAGCGACTAGCGACATAGGCGCGTCGGCCTGGCGTATTGCCCAGAGGGCAATAGACGGGCCCAACAAAAATCGCGACGCCTCAACACCGCGCGATACATCGCAACACATTGCGATACACGACGACGAATTACGACGAATTGCGACAAACAACGACATACTATTCAACAAAACGGAGCACGAAGCGACATGGGCGCATATAACCCAAGTGAAATCGAACCCAAATGGCAGCAATATTGGCAGGAACACAAGTGTTTTAGGGCTGTCGATGGGTCGCCGAAACCGAAATACTACATCCTCGACATGTTTCCGTATCCGTCGGGCGCGGGCCTGCACGTCGGGCACCCCGAGGGCTACACGGCGTCCGACATCATTGCGCGCTACAAACGCATGAAGGGCTTCAACGTCTTGCACCCGATCGGTTGGGATGCGTTTGGTTTGCCCGCCGAGCAATACGCCATCAAGACGGGCACGCACCCAAGCGAGACGACGAAAAAGAACGTCGAAAACTTCACGCGACAGATTAAATCGCTCGGATTTAGCTACGATTGGGACCGCGAAATCAACACGACCGACCCCAACTATTATAAATGGACGCAGTGGATATTTTTGCAACTCTATAAGCGCGGCTTGGCCTATGTCAGCGAAGCGCCCGTCAACTGGTGTCCGGCGCTAGGGACGGTTTTGGCCAACGAAGAAGTCATCGACGGGAAATCGGAAGTCGGTGGCTACGAAGTCATCCGCAAGCCCATGCGCCAATGGATGCTCAAGATTACGGCCTATGCCGAACGCCTGCTCCAAGACCTCGAAGAACTCGATTGGCCCGAACGCATCAAGGCGATGCAACGCAACTGGATCGGGAAATCGCTCGGTGCCGAAGTCGTTTTCAAAGTCGAATCGCCCATTGCCGCCAATATCAAGGTGTTTACGACGCGCCCCGATACGCTCTTTGGCGCGACTTTCCTCGTCTTGTCGCCCGAACACCCACTCGTTCGTTCGATCGTTACGCCCCCATGCCGCGACGCCGTCGACGCCTACTGCAACCAAGCCGCAAAGAAATCCGACCTCGAACGCACCGATTTGGCAAAGACGAAAACGGGCTGTTTCACGGGTGCATACGCGATTAACCCCGTCAATGGCGCCAAAACGCCTATCTGGATCGCCGATTACGTCTTGGCCTCCTACGGCACCGGGGCGATTATGAGCGTTCCGGCACACGATACGCGCGACTACGAATTCGCCAAAACGTTCGATTTGCCCATCATCCAAGTCATCGAAGGCGGCGACATCGAACGCGAAGCCTATACGGGCGACGGCGTCCATATCAATTCGGGGTTCATCGACGGCACCAACGTCAAAGACGGCAAACAAAAGATGATCGAATGGCTCGAATCGACGGGAACGGGCCGCGGCGCCGTCAATTACAAGCTCCGCGACTGGCTCTTCTCGCGGCAACGATACTGGGGCGAGCCATTCCCCATCGTTTGGGATAAAGACGGAAACCACCACCCACTCCCCGAGGAACAACTCCCACTCACGCTCCCCGAGGTCAAATCATACGAGCCCTCGGGCACCGGCGAAAGCCCACTCGCCAACATCGATTCGTGGCTCCACGTCGGCGATATGACGCGCGAAACGAACACCATGCCGCAATGGGCCGGATCATGCTGGTATTACTTGCGCTACATCGACCCCAACAACGACACGGCTCCATTTAGCGCAGCCAACGAAAAATACTGGATGCCCGTCGATTTCTACATCGGGGGCGCCGAACACGCCGTCTTGCACCTGCTCTACGCGCGATTCTGGCACAAAGTCCTCTACGATATCGGGCTCGTCCACACGAAAGAGCCTTTCAAAAAGCTCTTCAACCAAGGCATGATCCTCGGCCTGTCGTACAAAGACGCCCGCGGCGCACTCGTGCCCAACGACCAAGTCATCGCCAAAGACGGCAAATACTTCAGCAAAGAGACGGGCGAAGAGCTCTCCCAAATTCCCGCTAAAATGTCGAAATCGCTCAAAAACGTCGTCAACCCCGACGACATCATCCGCGACTTCGGCGCCGACTCCCTGCGACTCTACGAAATGTTCATGGGCCCCCTCGACCAAGTCAAACCTTGGGATACCCAAGGCGTCCAAGGCGTCAACCGATTCCTCGCCAAATGCTGGCGCCTCATCGTCGCGCAAAACGAAAACGTCCTCCAAGACAACATCCGCGACATCGCCTGCGACGCCGAAACCGAAACGCTCATGCACCAAACGATTCGCAAACTCGGCGAAGACATCGAGTCGCTCAACTTCAACACGGGCATCTCGCAGATGATGGTCTACGTCAACCACCTAAGCCGCCTCAAAGAAGTCCCAAAAGCCGCCGCCGAAGCCCTCGTCCTCGTCTTGGCGCCCTACGCCCCACACATCGCCGAAGAACTCTGGAGCATCCTCGGCCACTCCGACTGCATCGCCAACGCACAATGGCCCGAATTCGACGCACAAAAATGCGAAGTCGCCCGCATCAAAATGGCCGTCCAAGTCGTCGGCAAAACGCGCGGCACCATCGAAATCGACCGAAACGCCTCCGACGACGACATCGTCAAAGCCGCACAAGCCATCCCCGCCGTCGCCAAACAACTCGACGGAAAGACGATCGTCAAGACGATTATCGTCCCAGGGCGCATCCTCAACTTCATCGCAAAATAACGCGTAACCCTTTGTTTTCGCAGCTCTTTTGCCCCCTCTAGCGGGGCAACTCACGCACTTTTTTTGAAGCCTGCTATGCCTCAGCATACGCAGGCTTTTTTTCGCCCTATTGCCCTAAAGGGCAATACGGGCTTTTTTTCGCCCTATTTCGCTATCGCTCAATACGGGCTCTAGCTCCGGCTATGTGCTCGGGCTGGGGCCCTTGCGCGCATACGCCTGCGCCCGCCGGCTGCGCCGGCGTTTTTGTTGCACCGTCACATCGAGTTGGCGAACGCTACAAACGTTGCGAAATCGCGCCATATTTCAAAACGATATCGCTCAATATCTGTTTGTTTCGCCCTATTGCACTTTGCAGTAGGGCTTTTGTCGTTTTTCGATACACAAAAGCGACAAAATGTCAAGAACTATTTTCTTTATATTGTTGCTTTGCGATGATGAGTTCGTTAAAATGGGCTTGACAAGTGAAGAAGTGTGTGAAGTGACTAGACGACAACGTAAGGAGAAAGACCATGTCAGAAGTTCTAACAAAAACTGCTGTTTCGACATCTAATCCCAAATCAGCGCTCAAATCGAACGATATGAGTGCTCAAAACAGTAGCGCCTCGAAGGCGCCACAAGCGGCTCCCACCGAAATCAAAGCCGGATCGCGAGTTCAGATCACGGGAGCGAAGTTTGCCACTGGGGAGAACGTCCCCAGTTGGGCAAAGGCAAACACGTACACCGTCAGCCAAGTCAACGGCAATCGCGCTCTTTTGGCTGTGATCAACAGCTGGGTTGCACTCAAAGATCTCAAACCTCTCAGTCAAGCTGAAATTGAACGAGAAAATGCCCTCGCCAAGGCAAAAGAAATCGGGAAAGCATCGGGCGTCAAGGGCGAAGTCGACGACAACAAAGCAAAAGCTGCCCAATACAATCCCAACGAATCCGTTTTCGAAAACGCTGTCCGAGCCACTTGGGCCGTCGAGACGGGTGGCAACACGCGACAAATCGCCGATATCGGCGATGGCGCTGGGCTCTCGGTCGGCGGATTCCAAATCACCGAACGGTGGGCACTCCACGCTTTTGTCCTAAAATATCAAGCTCTGGGCGGAAAAATCGCTATCCCCGACTACCTCGTCAATGGACTCAAAGATGCTAACAACGGCAAAATGCTTAGCCCAGAGCGGCGCGAAGAATTGCGCAAGCTCCTGTTAAAGGCGTGCGATGAAGACGAAGCCTGCTTTATCAATGCACAGAAACTCTATTGGAAAGAAGCCTTCTTCGACGATTGTACAGAGCTCATGATCAAGTATGGTCTCGATCCCAAAACACTCGACCCCAAAATCGCCGTCCTCCTGTACGATCACCAAAACTCTGGGGCGGGCCACAACGAAGCAACCTTCAAAATCATGGCGAATCGGTTTGGCGACGGCAAGACTATCGATCAGTCAAAACTCACCCTCGAAAACGTCGCCATTGCCGTCCAAGACCAATTCACCGCTCGCAATGTTAAAAAGTACGAACCAGGATGGCACAATCGCGTTGCATCGATGTATGCTGGTCTCAAAGCTTCCGAAATAGCCGGCGGTTCGGCACCACAAACAGCCACACAAACGCCCACCGATCAAACTTCGACGACGACGGGGCAAACGGCACAAGCTCAAGAAAAAGCCCCTGAAGCACATCAAGAAGCACCACAAAAAACTATCCCCATGAGCGGCGGATTCTCGGGGCTCGCTTCGCAAAAACTCGACTTCGGAACGAAGAATTCCAATGCCCGAAAATCCAAAGTCAGCAAGATTACGATCCACCACATGGCTGGCGATATGGGCGCATATAACTGCGCTAATATGCACTACAACGGCAATTGTAGCGCCAACTACTACATCGGTTCCGACGGAAAAATCTGCGGTGGCGTTCGCGAAGACAGACGCGCTTGGACCTCGAGTAGCCCCGACAACGACCACCAAGCCATCACCTACGAAGTCGCCAACGATACCCGCGCCCCCAACTGGACTATCTCAAAAGCCGCCTACGACTCCATGATCGCACTATCGCGCGATATCTGCTCGCGCTACGGTATCACGGCCAAATTCGACGGCACCTCGGGCGGATCCCTCACGACACACGACATGTTCGCGCCAACGGCTTGCCCCGGTCCCTATATCAAAGGAAAACTCAAAGACGGCACGATCGAACGAGATATCAATGGTGGCGGTGGCAGTGACAATGCCAAAACTGAAAAACCCAAAGAACAAAAAGAAACTTCGCAAGGAAACAACGAAAAACAAGAACAAGCCCCTGCGAAATCGACGTCTAGCGGCTCGCCTTTCGATGCCCTACTCGCCGCTCACCCCGAGGTCAAAACAAACCAGCATCTCATCAACCTCTTCTACCGCATCAGCGACAACACCTACGAAGGTGCCGCACGCGAAGCAAAAAAATACGGCATCAGCATGAACGACCTCGTCGCAAACCGACAAGGCGCCATCGCTCGCCCCGAAGTCGCACCTGCACCATCGACAAACAACGCACCCGCGCCATCGACGAACAAAGCCCCCACAACGGCAACCCCACAAACACCGCTCGAAAAACTCCTCGTCAACAACCCCGGAGTCAAGACAAACCAAGATCTCATCAACCTCTTCTACCGCTTGGGTGGCAACACATTCAACGGCGCCGCTGCCGTTGCTCGCACGTACGGCGTCGACCTCAACTCCCTCACCTATAACCGCCAAGCACCCGTCTCGGGCGCAACCGCCACGCAAACCCCCACCCAATCGAATACGGGCGGCACGACGAAGAACAATCCTCCAGCCGTCAGCACCAACGGCGTCCCGCTATTCAAACAAGGCGATCCGCAATGGAGCAATGAAAAACTCGGATCGAGCTCTACCATCGGCGAAGTCGGTTGCGCTATGACGTCGACTGCCATGGTCTTGAGCAAACTCAAAGGCCAATGCGTCTACCCCAACGAACTCAATTCATACCTCATGAAGAACGGTGGGTATTCAGGCAACTGCATCGTTTGGGACGTTGCTGCACGATATGTCGGTTCTAGCCGCACATGGCGCAATTACACGAAAGACGTCATTGACGATGAATTGAACAGCGGGCGTCCGATGGTCGTTTCCGTCAAAGAATACGGTCATTGGGTGTGCATCGCAGGGCGCGAGAGCGACGGAAATTATATCATTCACGATCCAGGCGATGGCAGTGTGCGCAAAGCCCACTGGGACAATACCCATAAACGCGTTAAAGTCGAACATTACACACTGGGTGGCGATAACGGACTCAGAACATTCAGTTAATTCCCAAATAGCCATGCCCAAAACGGGCATGGCCCTCGGCAAAGCGTCCGATTCTTCGGGCGCTTTTTTTTGCGCTCGCTCCGTTCTACGACGAATTGCGCCGCCTTCGCTCCAATACCGCTACAAACCGACAAAATCTAAATGCCAACGCCTTCTCCATTGCAAGCCCCATCCATCCGATGAAGCTCCAACATCCGCAAAACAGCCAATGGCAACGTTCTCGACTATTTCAGATAAACCATCAACATCGCGAAAAAAAAAGACAAATAATGTAAAAAAAAGTGATCACTTTTGCGATTGTGCTAGAATGCTACATAGGAGAGTTGATGTTTTGAATGGACGTAACTTGAATAAGGAGAAACACCATGGCAGCAACGACATCAAAGACAAAAGCAGCTAGTAGTGGTAACGCGTATTCTGGCTCGTGGTCACAGAATCTGTGCCCGGCGTCGAAGTATTCGCTCAAGTGCCCCAACGCCATGAAACCCGTTGGCATTTGCATGCATAATACGGCGAATAGCGCGCCAGCCAAAAACGAAATTAACTACATGAACAACAACGGCTCATCGACGTCTTTCCACTTGGCCGTCGATGAAAACGAAGCTATCCAAGGTTTGCCCTTCGATCGCAACGGTTGGCACGCCGGCGACGGTAACGGCCCTGGCAACCGAAAACACATCGGCATCGAAATCGCCCGTAGCACCGACAACACCCCCGGCGTTTTCGAACGCGCCGAACGACGCGCCGCCGCAGTCGTCGCCCGACTCTGCAACATGTACGGTTGGGGCGTCGACCAAGTCAAAGCGCACCGCGATTTCGCCGCCAAAGACTGCCCCCACCGCACTTCGATGGCAGGCTTCAAAAATATGGTCGCGCTCGCGCTCCAAGGAAAACTCACCGACTCGACGTCGACGAAACAAACGCAGACGTCCAACGGCGCTTCGAGCGTCAAAGTCGGCGACAAAGTCAAAATCACGGGCACCAATTATGCCACGGGTCAAACCGTCCCCGGATGGGTCAAACAAAACACCTACACCGTCACAAAGGTCAGCGGCGACCGCGCACTCCTCAGCGACATCATCAGCTGGGTCTATATGAGCGATTTGGCGGTTCAAGGTGGTTCGGCACCCAAAGCCGAAGCCCCCAAAACCGAAAAACCCAAAACAGAAGCCTCCAAAACCGATTCATCGAAGCAAACCGATGCGCAAAAAGCCCAATACGCCGCCGCGCTCTCCGAGCTCGAAAAATACCCCGGTGGCAAACTCGACCCGAGCAAGTTCCTCTCGATGTTCGGCCCCATCGCTCGCGAAGAAAACCGCATCTCGGGCATTCCCGCATCGGTCACGCTAGCCCAAGCCGCCCTCGAAACGGGTTGGGGTAAATCGACGATCGGAGCGGCCAAAAACCTCTTCGGCATCAAGGGCACGGGCCCTGCTGGCACGACGTCGCACCAAACCCAAGAATGGCAAAACGGCGGATTCATCACGATTCAAGCCGGCTTCCGAAAATACAACACTTGGCTCGAATCGATCCAAGATCACACGGCCTTCTTGCAAAAAACGCGCTATCAAAACGCCTTCAAATACACCGATAACCCCGACCAATTCGCGCGCGAAATTCACAAAGCCGGTTACGCCACCGATCCCGAGTATTCGAACAAGCTCATCCGCCTGATGAACCAATACAACATGCGTCAATACAACGTGGTCGGCGCAACGCCCGCCACGCAATCGAATACAAACGCCAACGCCAACAAATCCCCCGCATCATCGTCGAGCTCGGGCGGCGTCTCGGTCGGGTCGCGCGTCAAAATCATCGGCACGAACTACGCCACGGGGCAAACCGTCCCCGGATGGGTCAAACAAAACACCTACTCAGTCAAGCAAGTCAGCGGCAATCGCGCACTCCTCGGCGGCATCAATAGCTGGGTCTACATCAAAGACTTGGCTGTCGAAGGCGCCTCGCAACCCGCACCAGCCCCCGCGCCCGCCAAACCATCGACGGCTTCGAAATCCCCCCTCGACCAACTCCTCGACTCGCACCCCGAAGTCAAAACGAACCAACACCTCATCAATCTCTTCTACCAAATGGGCGGCAACACGTTCGACGGTGCCGCCGCACAAGCCAGCCGCTACGGCGTCAATATCAACGCTCTCGTCGCCAACCGATCGGGCGCTGTCGCTCGTAGCAACTCGGGCGGCGGTGGCGGCAGTAGCTCCAGCTCGGGTAGCTCCGCCGCATCGCAATCGATCGGCGTCGGATCCCGCGTCCGCATCACCGGATCCAACTACGCCACCGGCCAAGCCATCCCCGGTTGGGTCAAGCAAAACACCTACACCGTCCGACAAATCAGCGGAAACCGCGCTCTCATCTCCGAAATCGTCAGCTGGGTCTACATCAAAGACCTACAACTCATCTCGGGCGGCGTCACCAACTCGGGCGGCGGTGGCGGTAACACGAGCGCCGGCAGCTCGACATCTTCGAAATCGGTCGGCGTCGGATCCCGCGTCCGCATCACTGGCTCCAACTACGCCACTGGGCAATCCGTCCCCGCATGGGTCAAACAAAACACCTACACCGTCCAACAAATCAGCGGAAACCGCGCTCTCATCTCCGGAATCCTCAGCTGGGTCTACATCAAAGACCTACAACTCGTCTCGGGCGGCGTCTCCAATTCTGGCGGCGGCGGTGGTGGCGGCGGCGGTTCGTCGATGGGCAAAACGCAAAGCTCGGGCAAGGCAACCGCTCACGTCGATTTCGGCGCGAAAAACAGCAACCCGCGCAACAACTCCATCCGCAAAATCACCATCCACCACATGGCCGGTAACCTAGGCGCCGTCTCGTGCGCACAAATGCACCGCAATGGCAGTTGTAGCGCAAACTACTACATCGGCTCCGACGGCACGATCTGCAGCGGCGTCGCCGAAAACCGACGCGCATGGACCTCGAGCAGCCCCGCCAACGACCACCAAGCCATCACCTACGAAGTCGCCAACAACAGCGGCGCACCCAATTGGTCTATCTCCAAAGCCGCCTACGACGCCATGATCGCCCTCTCGCGCGACATCTGCTCGCGCTACGGCATCAACGCCTACTACGACGGCTCCTCCAGCGCCTCACTTACCACGCACGACATGTTCGCCGCCACCTGCTGCCCCGGCCCCTACATCAAAGGCAAACTCAAAAACGGCGAAATCGCGCGCGACATCAAAGGCGGCTAATCCCCCCTTCACCCAGCATAACGCCTAACCCACGGGGATCCATTGCACACCACGCGTCGGATCCCCGTCGCCGTTTTTGCACACCCCAAAAGGGGGAGTAGTCAGGGGGATGGACTGTGGTGTATTGTCTTTACGTATGCGGTAGCCATGTACGTTTATACATCATTCTTGACGCTCCCAATGATAAAGAATTATAAACGAATTCTTCAGGGATGGCAGGTCCATGATGTTGCTCATGGATTCGAAGGTGTTGCACATGAGTTCGAAAATTCGGAGGAAAATATGAAAAAACTGGCGATAGCGTTATGTGTTTTATCTGGCTGTATGCTGACGGCATGCGAGATTGATTGCGGTAAGGATTGTGATAGGTCGGACTGTGGCTGTACAGATTGCGATCATAAAAGCGAGTACTGCGGCAACGGAATTATCGAGCTTGGGGAGCAGTGCGACGGTATGAATTTTGCGGCCGCTACGTGCGCGACTGTCTTGGGGCAGGGTTGCACCGGGTATTTGATGTGCAGCTCGTGCAAGATCGATACGTCTCTTTGCGTCTGTCCGAAGCCTGAGACGAGGCAGTGTGGCAATGGAATATTGGAAGCCGGGGAACAGTGCGATAAAACGGATTTTGGCTCGGCGACTTGTGCGTCATTGAGGCCTGGCACATCCGGACAGCTCCTGTGCAACTCTGATTGCACGATCGATCTGACCGGTTGCGCGCAGGCTCAACCTTATGAGCCGGTCTGCGGCAATGGCGTGATCGATTCTGGGGAACAGTGCGACACGAATAATTTCGGCGGCTATACATGCCACATCAAGTGCGCAGAAGCAGGCATGAACTATTCTGGGGCGTTCACATGCACGGATCAATGCAAGGTCGATGAGCGCGCATGCAAGTGCATCCCGCCCGAAACTGCGATATGTGGCAATGGAAAAGTCGAGACTTGGGAGGAATGCGACGACGGAAATGTGAAGGACGGCGACGGCTGCTCGAAGGCATGCAAGCTCGAGGTGTGCGGCAATGGCGTGCTCGATTTCGGCGAGGAATGCGATGACGGCAACACAGCAGATGGCGACTGCTGCAGTTCGACGTGCAAGCTCGAATACAGCGCGGCTTGCGCCAGCACATGCGGCAATGGCCGTATTGAGCTCGGGGAGACCTGCGATGATAATAACCTAGGGTACTACACAGGCATGGGCGCAGAAAAGGTCTGCAAACTTTTTGGCTATCAGATGTCTTCATCTGCAAAGGTGTCCTGCTCGGACACTTGCCAGATTGTGCTTGACTGTCCGGAGCGCAAGTGTGGCAATGGTTCTCTGGATGACGGAGAATTCTGCGATGGCGGTGTGATCCGCAATGGCTATACCTGCCAGTCGATTTTCGGACCAGGTTCGACGGGCACGCTCAAATGCGATAACACCTGTTTGCATACCGACAAATCGAGCTGTACACCGCCCTCCAACTGTGGCAATGGCAAGGTCAACGGCAACGAGAGATGCGATCCTAACCTCGAGGATGAAAGCAAGTTTCTCTGCTCGTCCTATTATCCTGGCAGCACCGGCAACCGTGTGTGCAACAGCGTCTGCCGATGGGAAGATGACTCATGCACTATTCCGCCGACATGCGGCAACGGCAAATGGGATGAGGGCGAAGACTGCGATCCGAGCGTGTTCGTGTCCTATGCGCAATCGTGCGCGGGGGCGATGGGGCCTGGATCGACAGGGACGGTGCTATGCACTGAGCGATGCAAATTCTCCTATTCGCTGTGCACGCAGTCGCCCGCTTGCGGCAACAACAAGACCGAGAATGGCACGAATGGCACAGCACGTTATCACGAAGTCTGCGATGGCACGGACTTGAACGGCAAGACGTGTGCGAAACTGCTCGGCAGCGAATATACAGGCACGCTCGGCTGTCTTTCCAATTGCACTGGGTATGATTATACCAACTGCAGGCTCAAATAATGCCGCTTATATCGCTCTCGTGTCGCACCCGTCGGGCGCGATACGGTTTGCCGAGCCGGGCTATGGCATTCGCCATACGCCCGGCTTCTTTTTGTGTGATGCCGCAGTGTTATAATATTTGGGTCACCCAGGGAGAATTTGAGTAAAAGGCCCATTGTTTAGAGTTTCCTGAACGGATATTGCAACGAGAGAGATACCGAATAGCGCGCAACGGGAATGCCCTCACGTTCGTAATAATAGCGATACGTCGGCGATTTCGTCATGCCCTCCGAAAACGCATAAGACCCGCTCAACATGAGGCCGAGATTAGCTGGCAATGCGACAGTCACTTGCGGCTGGACGATGGCATAGAAAGGCGTCTGCCAATAGTTGCGCTGTTGTATCGATTCCGATTTCGGCGACCCACCGACGAGGAAGAAGGCCAAATCGGCGACAAACGAATCCGTCGCATACGTCGTGCCCAACTTCGCACGATGCATGGCATCGTCGGGCACGAGGTGTTCGTCGATCTTCGACGACGACGCATCTGTTTTGAGGTTGAGATCGTAATCGCGATAACTGTATAAAAAGTTATAGTTCGAATATATCGTCCATTGCGGATTGATTTCATAGTCAAACGATAGCTCAAACCCGCCAATCGTCGCCTTTGAACCTTCTTGTTTTGGCGTATAACCGCCGTGATTGCCCGATTTCGTCGTCACGTTGTCGGCATATTGCATGATGATGAGGTTATCCATAAACGTCACAAACCCACCGAGTCGAATCCTCATCGAATAGAGCGGCGAGAACAAGAACGAGAGTTCGACGTTATGCGACGTTTCAGGGTTCAATCGAGCATTGCCGACGTATTCATCGGAATAGATATACAATTGATAAAGCGATGGTTCCTTAAAGGCATATCCATACGACAGACGCATATTCATCCAATCGGTCCATTTGGCCAAAAACGAGAATCGCCACGATGGCGCATAATCGGGGCTATACTCGTCGTCGAGATAGACGCGATAAGCATCGAAACGCGCTCCAGCCGTGAGGATGATTCGATTGTCCCAAAACCGCTGTTCGTCTTGGAGAAATATCGAAGGCGTGACATGGGCGAGTTTCTGTGCATTGAGTGCCCCCGAAACGACGAATTTGTCGCCAGTCGTCAAGAGTGGATTGCCCTTGATAAAGTCATCGGCAGTAATGTGTTGATATTCAAAGACGAGACCAGCTGTTAGGGCATTGTTTTCGTAGATTTGCCAGTCGAATTGCGCCAATGCATATAATTTATGTTGATAAGTCTCGTCGTTCGACGTGACCGATTTCGTATTGTCGATGAGCTTATCTTGATATTGGCTAAATCGATACGACAAGACTGCCAAAAACGACAGCGAATCGACGAGTTGCGTATCGTATACGAAGTCATTATAAAACTCGCGGCGATTGAAATGCGTCTTTCGACTCAATTTCAACGTCTTATCTCTTTCTGCCGCAATATTGGTGTCGTTATAGTCGTGCTCGGGAACTTTATATGAAACGCCTGGAACGATTTCAGATCCGTCGTTTTGGGCATAAATATCCGAAAACCCGAGCGTCCATTTGAGATCGGCAATGTGAAGTTTGAAATTGACGTTGTACCAAAACTTTTGCGATGAAGCGTCGATATTCTGATATCGGAATTTATTGAATTTCGATGAATCTTTACCCGTGGCATTGACGGCCTCGTCCATTGCATAGTTTGTATAGACGTAATCGCCGACGAGCCCAGGGCCATTCGTCGTATTTGCCGAGGCATGAGCGAGTATGCCCCAAAAATTGTCGTCGGCCTCGTAGGCGGCAATCGCCGATGCTTTGAACGAGAGATTGTTTTGCATGACGACGCGATATTCGCCATAGCGATTGATATCGGCAGGATCTTTCGTAAAGATGTTGATGACCCCTTGGAAAGCCCCCGATCCGTAGAGAGCCGACCCAGGGCCCAAGACGACTTCGATGCGCTTGATGAGCTCGACTGGGTACGTTTCGTCGAGCCAAATCCCCGAATCGCGGACATCGTTCATTGGCACACCGTTTTGTAACCATAAAATGCGCGAGTTATTGTCTTCGGTTCCGACGAGCCCGCGAATCATCACCGATTGAAACTGGGATTGCGTCGTGAGAGTTTGGACACCGGCAACGTGGCGCAAGACTTCGGCGATCGAACGCCAACCATGAATTGCGATATCGCGATCGGTAATGACGTGAATCGTCGACGGCGCCTCGCTGATGAGCTGGCGCTTCTTAGCCGCCGAGAATACGATATCGGAAGCGTTGAGATCCCAGCCTTGACGCAATTGGTCGCTCGCGTGTTTCAAGTCGGACGAATAATGCGTCAGTGGAAAATCGGGATCGAGCCCAGGCGGCCGCAAATCGGGACCAATCTGAGCTTGCGCCGCTGGTGAACAAAACAAAGCCGCAGTGCAAAGCCCAAATACGACGCGTGCTCGCCGGCAAAGCCACGGCACAGCCCCAAAAGACAAGCGATCGACGGTGCGAATTATCTTTGAAATGCGTCCATGATTCATGAGCATACCTCAATCTTAAAACGAGAATCCATGCGCAACGGCGATTAATCAAAACTATCAGGCAAACACATGCTATTGAGTTCTCCCCTAACGGCATCTGATGTGTCGTCGATCCAACGCGTTTTTGGGCTTTCATTAGGACCACCGACCCTATAGAAATGGTTGAGGTAGAGAATGCAATTGAGTTTTTCAGGCGAGAGTCCATCGTACGTTTCATAATCATTAACGCCAGCACATACGGAATCAACATCTACGATTCCATTATCGCTAAATGATCCCTTCGAACCGCTATAATAACTAAATATTGCAGGTCGCAAACTCTGTTCACAATCATTCACATCGTTCAGACTCTGCCCGAAATACGCGCGATATCCATCGCCCCCACTCATCAAAAACGAGTGCGTCAAAACGTTAAACGACCCATTATTATAATACCCTTTCACCAGATTCTTCGTTTCATCGGATTCATTGATTTTTTCGATCTTCGAAAACGTATAGATATTATCTTGGCATGCAGTCAGTTCCCCCCCGATATTGCAAAGCCATGGCACCGAATCAAATTCTGCCTCTATCGAAGTCCCATTCACTTTATACTTTGCAAAAAAGCTCTGATCTGCATCGCGAAGATAGAGTAAATCGGTGAAGACGCCATATTGATCTGTCTTCCATATTTCTGTAATTTCGACATTGGCTTGGGGTGTAGTATCGTTCTTATCGTTCTTATCGGCATCATTGACACCATTATCTTTATAGGCGATGACCATGCGAGTGACCGATGGGAAGCCGCCGAAATCGGAGTTTGCCTCGCTGAGTCCTTTGGCGAGTGCTTTTTCAATGATCGGCACGAGTGCGGTCATGGGCACAGAGATGTACTGCAATTTATTCTCGAAGGGCACGGTTTGTGCGAGGTTTTGGGCATTGAGTGATCTAAAGTCACCCTCTCGCATCGTTCCCGAATTGATGATCCCCAAATCGGGCGCGACATCTTTCTCGGCGGCAACGATATAATTAAAATAGCCAGTTGCAATGATATTCGTGTTATACGTCGTGTGCGATCGATCTTCGTTCATCGTCGATGCGACATAATGATCGAAAACAAAAATATTCGGATATACAAATTCATTCGTTGCCTCTTTGCACGAAATAGACGACGTTGCACTATTCATACACGCCCAGAATGACGATGCAAGCGCTAACCTATTGTCATCTTCCTGACTTGTTTTTGCAACAATATAGGGCGAAAAAACGCTTTGACAATCCGAATACGACTTATAAACTTTCGCTGGATGATACGTGTTACCACCTTGTTCTATAACATCTGTTGATTGGATGGCATTGACCGATGTATATACTTGGGGTATTTTAGCTATTCCCTTAAAATAATCTTCACATGACGTATTATATTCTTTAATTTTATTGTCATCGGTATGCTTAGAATTGTGTTCAGAATGATATGTTTTTAGAGATGCGTCGACACTTTGAATGAGATCAAGGCATGCCTCATAATTGGGATTCGACAAATCGATAACATTTGAATTATTCGATGGAGAATGGTTACCAACTTGCACGATCACATCGTTGAGAGGCGCCATGACAGGGACGATTGCAAGTGTATCGGCTTGCGATCGGTAGGCCGCAGCAACACCACTTCCGTTATGCACATCGGCATTTTTCACCGCCTTGGCTGTAAGTCTCAGCGTATGACTACCCTGCCCTTGAATTTGAATGTAATAAATCGGATGATCGACACTGTTTTCAACTTTGTTGGGAAAATGTAATTGCACACAATACCCACTGGCGAGAAGCTGATTTGTACATGGCTTCATTATCCCCTTACCTTTGCTCGCCGTGAGGTCATGGTCTGCTATCAAATCCTTGGATGTGGTATTTTGGGTTCCTTCCTTTCCCACCATCTCCCACTTGAGACCATACTCGGGGATATGATTGGCTTGATCGGAATAATAGGCAACGACCGACGGATCGGCTGTCGCCTCTCCGATGACGCCGATAATGCCTTCGAAAATTTCGAGACGTATCGAATCGATGATCGCGGCATATTTCTTTTTGTTCTCTTGCTTCGACAAATCGATCTTAGCCACAGAACGCGTGCCAAACTCCGCTTCAAGGCGTTCGACCGGAACGACGATCTTGCTATTGCATTTGTATTCATAGCCGCCGGATTCGGTCTTACCCGAACTGACGGAGTCGCCAATGACCGGTTTCGTCAAAGAAAAGATGGCGTTCATGAGATTGATAAACGAATCGCTACCCGTCAAGATGTGCCCGAGAATGAAAAAGGCGCGGGCGTTTTCGTTATAAGCCTCTTCGAGTTCGTTGATGACAGAACACATTTCGGAATCGATGCTCAGCGATCCCAATGCACCCGCTTTTGTCGTTGAAATAATCGACGAATCGAGCGCACCGACAAACGCCACGCGCAACTTCTCAGATTCTGAATCGTCGGATGACACGGCGACGTTATAATGCGTTAGCCACTTTTTGCCTTCCGATTTATCGTCTAAATTCGAGGCGACGTATTCATATCGGTAGCGTTCATCATCATTACCCGACGTCGCCATTTCGATGAGTGGCGACAAATACGCCATGCGCTTGTCGAAATTGTGATTGCCAAATGTATCGACGTTTAATCCCATGAGACTGAGGATTTGCGGTGTCGGCAAATCGTTAAACGTCGCCGAGGCGGCTTGTGATACACCAAACGAATCGCCATTGCCCACGTAAACCTGCGTCTTACTCCCCGAATCAGATTTGAGCGAATCCCATGTTTTTCGCATCGGTATAGCGCCTCCCGACACATAATCGCAGCGATACGCCGCAATCGGTTCACTCGGCTTCAATTTGTCATTGATCGCCTTTGCAAGCAATTCGGCGTCTTTATCAGTTTCATCCGAAACATCATTACACACGATATTTAAATGATCTAATAACGGATATGGCTTAAACGATATCGCTGATCCAGCATTATTGACAGTTACGCCAAGATCCGAAACAGCAGTACCGAGTTCATCAATGACGACACATTTACCTCCATCACAAGGCTCTCCCTTATAATATAATGTACCTTCCGTCGTTGCACTAAAGCTCGACAAATCGTAAACATTCGATTGATTTGCATAAATATATAACGATTCTCGCTCGGGTAGAATGTGCCCGCCCCACTCCGACAAAACCATGATGTCGAATTGGTAAACCTCGCCATTTGCGGCGTTATCGTATTCTATGACGATGTTTTCGGGTGCGTAGCACGAGGCGATCGGCGAGCAACAGGCGACCAGTCCCCAAAACAATACGTTGCGCAATGAGCTCTTTTTCATGATCCATTCCTATATCGACAAACGACGAGAATACGCATTGCATCGAAGAGATGCCCCCAGTGCGATATTTTATCACCTTTGGCGGGCGATGGGAATGGTCTTTATGCGATTTGCCGCATGTGCGCCGCCGTGCAAGCGCGCATGCGGTGATCGTTTCGACGAGACTAGATCAATTGACGACACACGACGTCAATTGGATTTCATCGTCGTTGTTATCGGAATTGCATTCGACAGTCGTGCGCCCGCCTTCGCCGTCGTCGTTTGTCTTCATGCGAATTCTCAAACCGATGGCGATATCGTCGGCGGGCAACGAACACGAGACAGCTAAGCAGCCACCCGTCGGCACATTTTCGCTCGTATAGGCGGTGCAATACTTTTCGCCCAAAGAGCCATCTTCATTGACCTTGTAGAAAGATGCCGGCATTTTGGCACCGACGGTCTTTGTCCCGCGATTGCAGACGACGCCATTGAGGACGATTTCTTGCCCATATTGCGCGCAGACGTTTTCTTTATCGAGTTTGCCCGTAATATCGGGCGCGACATTTGCCCCCTGAACGCCTTGCGCATTGGCGCGATAGTTGTTTAAGCCCTTGGTAAGGAAATTCTGCACCCATTGCGTCGCTTTTGGGATCGTCATATCGTCTTTGATATTCGTAATCGAATAGGGGAATTGATTCCAAATGTTACGCGCAGCGACCCAACGGTCGTATCGATCGCGCATGACTCGGACGCCGGCGAGTACTTCGGCTTCGGAGCCCATTTTGCGAATGGCACGACATACTTTCGGCGACGATTCATCGCCATCGATTTGCCGCATACACCCGTATTCGTCTTTTACAGTGCCATCGGCATTTTTCCGCCAATTGCACTCGGCATCGGATTCACAAACGCAGAAATTGTTTTCACATCGATTCGACGTACAATCGCTGTGATATTTGCATCGAATTCCGCGGTGCGTTTTGTCGTACTGCGAGCAACCGCGTTGCATGGCATTGGCAGGCACGACGATTTCAGCCGAACCGTCGTTGTCGACGTCGGCTATCGTCGGCATTTCGTATGCCGTACGACTCGATTGTTTCGACGAAAAGAGCACTTCGCCCGTCTTTCCATCGTAGATGCGCGTATAGCATTCGTCGGCATAGACGACTTCGATTTGTCCATCGCCATCGAAATCGAAAACAGCCGATCCCGTCGTAAACGAGGAATCGTCTTGGTTCTTCATTTCCCAAAGATAGTTCTGTTTGGCGCATTCTTTGGGCAATTGATTGTCGGCGTTGGGTTGGCAACGCGGATCGATGACGCGGTAATAATCGCCAAAAGCCACACCGATTTCTGGCAACGTATCGCCATCGAAATCGCCAATCGTCGGAGCTCCACCGCCATAGAGATTTGGGATGTGCATCACGCGTTGAACGGACTTCGTCGTCTTTCCATCTTTATCGGTAGATTGTGCGAGGGCGAAAATCGAAAGCGAAGCCGCACCGCGCCCTGCTTCAATACCCGATGTCGAAACGAATTCGGCAATGCCATCGGTCTTGTTCCAATCGAATGCCTCGGGCGTAGCCCCGACCGTTCCAATATCGGCAAAAGCGTGAAGCACGGCTTTATCGGATTGACTTCCTTCGCGCGTGTATTCGGGCGCCCAATATTGTGCCGTTATCGCGCCTTTATCGTCGCGTTCGACCGTCCATTCGTAGACATTTGGTCCGTAGCCCACTTCGACCGACTTTCCATGATAATCGACATAAACATTCGACTTTCCGCCCTCCGAAATCCATTCGATTTTGCCGTCTTTATCGATATCGCCGACCGTGGGAAACTTCGATCGTCCGTCGAGGGGGAGATATTGAAGGCCGTTGAGTTTTTTTCCAGTTCGAGCGTCGAGGACTTCACCCGCAGGCGTGAGTAGCTCGGCGATGCCGTCGTCGTTGACATCGTGAAGTGCAAGACCACCCCAACTAAACTGAGTCGTATGCAGTTTCGTGCCATCAATTGCAGCTTTTCCCGTAATATACCAATCGGCGACGTATTTCTTGAGTTCTGGATTCCATTTAAACTTGACGATACCGCCACCATCGCCTGTATTTGTCGAAGAATCTATTTTGGGTTGATGTGGTGAACGCTGTGCAAATATCGAAACATAGCCCGTATCATCGACGACGCCAACGGCGAGCGCGACACCCGCTGTCACATAATGATTGTCGTCGTATATATTTTCAATCACTTTGCAAGATTCTGGATCGACGAGTCGAATGACACCAAATTGGTAGGCTTCATCGACCGGTTGCCAAATGCCACTGATAAACGATGTAAAGATGAGGGTGTTTGACGTCGATTTGGGATTATGTGGTGTTTTGGCGACGAGTACGGGCGTGACGACGCTTTTGGACTTCGGATACGGATCGCCCGTCTCGGGCCCCGTCCAATCGCACTGCAAGTCGGCTTCGAAGAGCCCCGGTTCGGTCTGATAAACACAAGCATCGTTCATATTGAGACGCGGCCCCATGCCATAGGGAATGCAAACGTTTTTCGTTTCACATGACTCCTCCGTGCAACAATACGTATCGGCTTGGCATTGACTATCGGATTGGCATTCGGCTTTTGCGATACACAATCCCGAAAAACAAATGTCGCCTTGCAGAGGACAGATATGCGTTGCATCGCAAGTTTCACCGTTTGAATACATTTTGCAAACGCCACCATCGCAAATGCCACCACGGCATATATACTGAGACGAATCGCACGCTTGCCCAAGATCTACGAGTTGTGCGCAAATGTCATCGCCATTGCACGTCAAGCCATCGTTGCACTCGTAATATAAGCCACACGACTCGCCTTCTCCGACGTACTTCAAACACATCGACAAATCGGGGGCGCAAATTGCGCCATCGCGACAAATTACGCCTTCGCCGCATGTAGCACCCAATTCGCCCCATACGCCGCACATGCCTTCGATGCATTCTCCCGTCATACAGTGCGAAGCCGCATCGCATGATTCGCCCATCGCCGCCTTTTTTAAGCACTTTTTATCGACACAAACCTTATCGATACTGCACTTTCGCTTGGAGTCGCATTCCCCATCTTCGATTGGAGGCTCGGGTTTTGCCACCGGGTCTTGGCACAAATTATCGCGGCATTCTAGGCCATCGACACAGTCTTCGCTCGTCGAGCAATCGCCACCGACGTCATTTTTAACCTTCGCACTATCGTCAGAACACCCACAGGCGAATATCGCCAACAATGCCATTGCCCCAAAAAGTCGCCTCATTTGCCTTTCGTTATTCATTGATCCTCCGAATACCTACACACGAGGAAATCGATCAAATTTCCTACACGACGTGCCCCCTTATAGCTTGAAATCACACACTTTTCCATTTTAATACAATTGGCGGCAACGCGAAAAAACGATTGCATTGAGTCGATATCGATGCCCCATCTATTTTTCTTGGAGCTCAATTTTTTCGATCGTCGTGCGGCTGTACTTTTGCGGGTGCAGAGCGCGATCGATGAGGCCTGAGTGAACGATATAGGCTTGTGTATGGGTAGGCGCTGGGCCGACGCTGAGCCCGACGAGTTCGCCTTGACGCGTAAACATGGGGTAGCCGTTGCGGGCGACGTGGTTTGACGTGGCGTAGGTGTGGGACTGTTGGAGCGAAAAGACGTGTTGTGTCAGTTGTTGATAGGTCGATTGCGGTTGGAGCAATAGGAAGGCGACGCCGGGCAAGATGTCGTCGTTGGCGGCGAAATCGTATATCGAAACGGGTTCGATATTTGGCAATCGTTGCGTCGAAAGGATGGCGACGTTTTGGGCGTCGTCGCGGTATTCGAGTTTTGCTTCGTAGTTGCGTTTATCGAGTGCGACGGTAATCTTTTTAGCGCCAGTGAGCCAGTCGGCAGTCGTGAGGAAGTACTGTCGCATCGCATCGGATTCGCGTTTTGGTGGGGTTTTGTCGGCAAATGGGCTCGACGATCGACGATATGAATCGTCGAAAAACGAATGTGCATGGTTGGACTCGGGCTTGGCGGTGTCGTCGCTGGCGACAAATTCAGGATCGATGACATCGGTGAGCGCCGAAGCAGAGATGGCGACGGCAGCGCCGTCGAATACGCGAGTGCCTTGGGCCAGAGGATGCACACTATCGCCTTGGGCACGAACGACGACGACGGCTTTTGCAAGGCGACGTTCGAGCGCCGTTTGTTCCCCATAGGTCATTGCCATATCGCCGACATGTGCTTGCGAAACGCCGGGGCGGCCCGCGACAAACGTCGGCAATTGGGCATGAGCTGTTTGGCATAAGCCGATCGTGCACATGGCACTTCCCAATATACACAATCTGCAAAGCGCGCGTAGATGGAGTTTCATCGAGTCCTCGTTCGTTTGACAGCCTAAGCGTGCACCATCGCAAGCGCGATAGCGCGGCAATGCGCCAACGGCGCATTACCCCCAACAATGCGAAATATGGTGCAAGATGGGTCGGAATGCAACTTTTCGACGCTCGATTGCGATAACGCTAGCTGCCGTGGGGGGATTTTTGTGGCGCCCATTCAGGGCGCTAGATGTGGGGATGATTGATTTTTAAGGGGGCGGGCGACAGAAAGAGTTTTATAAATAACATATAAATACACACATCAAATCATGCAAATATATAACGAACATTTTAATTCACATCCTTCTACACCACCCATATGTAATTCTAATAACATTTCATTAAATAACATTTACAAAATCATACAAGCAATAATCCAATCAATATTTCATCAAACATCGCTTATTAAATAATATAAGCAATAATTCAATAAAATGAAAAGTCAATATAGCGGAGGCGTATGCGCGCAAGGGCGTAGCCCGAGCACATAGCCGTAGCTGGAGCCCGTATTGAGCGTTAGCGAAATAGGGCGACAGCGGAGCGTATTGCCCCACGCTAGTGGTGGGGCAATAGCGGAGCTACCCTGCAGCGGATTCGTCGCAAACGAAATCGATGATGGGTGGCTTGTCTTTGTAGATGTTTTTGAAAGCCACGGAGAGCATGAGTTTGATGCGGTTGAGTTGGTTGACCTCGCTGGCGCCTGGGTCGTAGTCGATGGGTGCGATGTTGGCGTCGGGGTGGAGTTCGCGGAGGCGTTTGATCATGCCCTTGCCTGTGACGTGGTTGGGGAGGCACGCAAATGGTTGAATACAGAGGATATTTTTGACGCCGTCGTGGATGAGTTCGATCATTTCGGCGGTGAGGAACCAACCCTCGCCGGTGGAGTTTCCGAGTTGGAGGACGGGTTTGGTGAGTTCCATCATGGCGTGGATGTCGAGTGGAGCGGTGAATCGTTTGCTTTGTCGGAGGGCGTCGCAAGCGGGTTTTTGGTAGTACTCGATGACTTTGATGGCGGATTTTGCGATGAGCATAGCTTTGAGCGAAGTGCCGAGTCGCGTGTAGCCGAATTCGGAGTCGGAGAGTGAGTAGAGGAAGAAGCCCAGGATGTCGGGGCAGACGGCTTCGGCGCCTTCGGCTTCGAGGATGTCGACGAGGTGGTTGTTGGCGTCGGGGTGGTATTTGACGAGGATTTCGCCGACGATGCCGACTTTTGGTTTGTTTTTGGGCGTGATGGGGAGTTGGTCGAAATCGCGCACGATGTCGCGGCATGTGTGCGCGAACGTTTCGAAATCGGCGCGTTGCATGTTCGACTCGCAGATGTTGGTCCACTTTTCGTAGAGCGCGTTGGCGGCGCCTTTTTCGTCTTCGTAGGGGCGAGTTTTGTAGAGGCACCGCATGAGCACATCGCCGTAGACGAATGCTTGGATGGCGCGGTGTAGGATGGGGAGATCGAGGTTGAAGCCTGGGTGTTTTTCGAATCCTTGAGCCGAGATAGGGACGACAGGGACGTAGGCGTAGCCGGCTTCGGCGAGTGCTTTTCGGATAAAGGCGACATAATTGGTGGCGCGGCATCCGCCGCCGGTTTGCGTGATGAAGACGGCGGTTTTGTGCGTGTCGTATTTGCCCGATTTGAGTGCGTGAACGATTTGGCCCGTGGTGAGGATGGTAGGGAAGCAGGCGTCGTTGTTGACGTATTTGAGTCCTTCGTCGACGACGGCTTGGTCGGCGCGTTCGACGATTTCGAGGTTATAGCCCTGGGCGTGGAAGACTTTGGCCAGGATTCGGAAGTGGATGGGGCTCATTTGCGGCGCGATGATGGTGTAGTTATCGCGCATTTGTTTGGTGAACATGCGCGGTCGTGGCCATGCATCTTTGAGCGCGGAGATGGGCGTAGGTGCGGTGTAGTGTGCGGATTGGCGTCGGTTGCGTTCATCGAGAGCGGCGATGAGGCTTCGGATGCGAATGCGAGCCGCGCCGATATTGCTGCCTTCGTCGATTTTGAGGGCGGTATAGATGCGCGAGTTTGCCTGGAGGATTTCCATGACTTGGTCGGTTGTGACGGCATCGAGCCCGCAGCCGAAGCTGTTGAGTTGTATGAATTCGATTTGGGGCTGAGTGGCGGCAAATCGAGCGGCGCAATAGAGCCTAGAGTGGTATGCCCATTGATCGACGACGCGGAGTCGGGCGCCCGTATTGCCGCGCCAGGCGACGGCGTCTTCGGTGAGGATGGCGATGTTGTGTGCGGCGATGACGTCGGGGATGCCGTGGTGTATTTCTGGATCGATGTGATAGGGGCGGCCTGCCAAGACGATGGCGCGAATGCCGTGTGCTTTGGCATAGGCGATGGCGCGCGTGCCTTCTTCGCGGATGTCGTTTTTGTAGGCATCGCGTTCGGCGAGTGCGGCGCGGACGGCGCGACCGACTTCGATGGGGGAGGCGTTGCAGAGGTGTTTGATAACGGCATATAGCCGCGCACCGAGATTTTTGCGGTCGTCGAGATTGATAAATGGGTGGACGAATGGAATGCCCGACTCGCGCAGCGCCGACACGTTGCAATTAATGACTTCGGGGTATGACGTGACGATGGGGCAATTGTAGTGATTTGTCGCCGATTCGACTTCGCGTTCTTCGTAGGCGACGCAAGGATAGAAGATGAAATCGGGGGCTTGCTCGATGAGCCAAGCGATATGACCGTGTGCGATTTTTGCGGGGTAGCATGCCGATTCCGAGGGGATTGTATCGATACCGAGTTCGTAGATTTTCTTCGACGACTGTGGAGAAAGAACGACGCGGAAGCCCAAGGCATCGAAAAATGTGAACCAGAACGGATAGTTTTCGTACATATTGAGCACGCGCGGAATGCCGACGGTACCGCGCGGTGCGTTTTCGGGCGATCGCGGTGCGTAGTGGAACGTGCGATCGAATTTGTATCGATAGAGATTGGGGACTTCGCTCGATTTTGATTTGCCGAGCGGTTTTTCGCAACGGTTTCCCGTCATGAATTTATCGCCATCGCTAAAGGCGTTAATCGTGAGGAGGCAGTTGTTCGTGCACCCGCCGCATCGGCGCATCGATATTTTGTAGCTAAAGTCGTGCAAGGCTTTGCCGAATCGGAGTTTGCTCTTCGTTTGATCGGCGGGGCAACGCGATTGGGCGATGATGGCGCAACCGTAGGCGCCCATGAGTCCTGCGATATCGGGGCGATGGGCTTTGAGGCCCGAAATGTTTTCGAAAGCTCGCAATACGGCATCGTTGAGGAATGTGCCGCCTTGGACGATGATTTTATCGCCGATGGTCTCGGTATTGCGGAGTTTGATGACTTTGTAGAGGGCGTTTTTGATGACGGAATAGCTCAATCCTGCCGAGATATCGCCGACGTTAGCGCCTTCTTTTTGGGCCTGTTTCACGCGAGAATTCATGAAGACGGTGCATCGCGTGCCCAAGTCGACGGGATTTGGTGCGAAGAGGGCTTCGAGTGCGAAAGATTGCGGTGTATGTTCGAGCGATTTGGCGAAAGTCTCGATAAAAGATCCGCATCCAGAAGAGCAAGCTTCGTTGAGCATGATGCTTTCGATGACGCCGTTGTGCAGGATCATGCACTTCATATCTTGCCCACCGATATCGAGGATGAACTCGACGCCTGGCAAGAAAGATTCTGCAGCGCGATAGTGGGCAATCGTCTCAATTTCGCCTTCGTCGACGTCGAGGGCTTTTTGGATGAGCCCTTCGCCATAGCCCGTGACGCAGGCGTTTGCGATGGTGACGGACGATGGGAGTTTGCTTTCGATATCGCGTAGTATTTCGATCGTCTTTTCGAGGGGTTTCCCTTCGTTAGATCCGTAGTAATCGAGCAATATTTCGCGGTCTTGCGACATGAGGACGGCTTTCGTCGTCGTCGAACCGGCATCGATACCCAGGAAGGCTCGGCCGGAATAAGTCGAAATATCGCGTCGTTTGGCTTGGAGGCGGTGATCGGCGAGGAATTGTTCGTATTCGCCTTCGGAGGTGAAGAGCGGAGCGAGTCGCGGGACTTCGGTTTTGGCATCTTCGCCGTAGGATTCCATGCGTTTGAGTAGATCGTCGTATTCGATGACGGCGCCACGTCGCCCGATCCGCGATGCGCCGAGGGCGACGAAGATATTGGCTTGTTCGGGGATGATGACGTCTTTTGGACCGAGTTTGAGTGTTTCGATGAATCGTTGACGCAGCGATGGGAGGAAGTGGAGCGGACCGCCGAGGAAGACGACTTTTCCGCGGATGGGGTGGCCGCACGCCAAAACGCTGACCGTCTGATTGACGACGGCTTGGAAGATGCTCGCGGCGATATCTTCGTGGCGTGCGCCATCGTTGATGAGCGGCTGGATATCGGTTTTTGCGAAGACGCCACATCGCGCGGCGATGGGATATATCATTTTATAGCCGCGCGCCAATTCGTCGAGGCCTTTAGGATCGGTATCGAGTAGCGACGCCATTTGATCGATGAAAGCGCCCGTGCCACCGGCGCATGTGCCGTTCATGCGTTGGTCGATCGTGGCTCCGAAGAAGGTGATTTTGGCATCTTCGCCGCCCAATTCGATGGCGACATCGGCTTCGGGGATGATTTGTTCGACGGCATGGCTCGCCGCGATGACTTCTTGACAGAAGTCGAGATGGAGTCGTTCGGCGACGCCAATGCCAGCGCTCCCCGTCACTTCGATCGTCATGGCAGGGGCTTTGAGTTGTGCGCCAATGTCGCGCAAAATCGTGAATACGGCTAGCCGTATATCGGAGTAATGTCGGCGATATGTCGAGTATCGCGTTCGGTAGCGGTCGTCTTCGACGACGGCTTTGACAGTCGTCGAGCCGATATCGAGTCCGCAGTGTAGTATTTCATGCATCGTAGGTGCCTATCGTGGATTGCGTCTGCGATGGACGCGTCTGTTCGGTGGAATCGCGCGGCATTGCCTATGAGAGCTTACACAGATTGCATCCGCTATGGACGCGTCCGTCGTTGAGTTCGTCGGCAGTAGCTTTGCGAATGTCGATGATTTCGACGTCAAAATGGAGTGTTTTCCCAGCCAAAGGATGATTGGCATCGACGTAGATGTCTTCGTCGCCGATGTCGACGATCCAAAGGGGGAACGGTTTACCGTCTTCGGATTTTGCCGTCATACCAGCGCCGATTTTAAACACCGTTCCCTCGGGGAAAATCGATTTTGGAACGGCTTGTGGTTCGCCCTCGCGCAATCCATAGGCATCTTCTGGGGCGACATCGACGTGGAATCGGTCGCCGACGGATTTTCCGTCGAGGGCTTTTTCGAGTCCTGGCAAGATCTGACGATGCCCGTGCATATATCGCATGGGATTGTCGCGCGTCGCCAAATCGAGGACTTCGCCGGCATCGTCGCTCATGACGAAGATGAGCGATGCAACGGTATCGTTTTGGATGGTATTCGTTTGTAGCGATTCTTTGGATTCTTTAGATTCTGTGAGCATGGGAAATACGATAATTCTTCGATATCCCCTCGCCATTTGGAGAGGGGGAAAAGCGAGCAAAACGCGCTCGCGCGGGGGGATGATTGAGGGGGAAAAGCGAAAAACCTAGTGGTTGATACACCAAAAACTCAAGCTGCCATTGAACATCGACGTGAATACGCTGGAATTAGCCCGTATTTTATTGAAATAGAGCCAATTATAGAGGCGATTGACGCCATATTCGATGGGTTCGAGGAATCGGTCGACGAAGTCGACCCATTTTGCCGTACTGCACCATTTATCGATGCGCAAGATTTGCGTAGCGAAAGCCGTGAGTACGGAGAGGAAGTAGACGAGGAGCTTGAGAGCGACGACTGCGCCGATGGCGACGACCATGAGCACGAAACGCAAGATGATTCCGCCGGGGACGAATGCGATTGGGATCGTCGCTCCACGATTATCGTCGCGGTAACTGGCGACGATCTCGATAGTTGCGATGACATATTGGATGGCGATGACGACGATAATCGCGGCTTGTAGAGAGACGTGCGACGCCATCATCGTTTGAATCGAGAAATGTTCGAGTGCGGCATCGGCGAGCAATACGCAAGCGACGATCATAGCGGATTCGCTGATGATAGCGGCGAGAGTGACGCGTTTATCGCATGCCAATTCATATCGAGTCATCGTTATCACCGCCTATCGCCAAGGGCCATTGCCGGTGTAGACAAATGGGTGATGTTGGGCATTGGGATCGTGATTTGGGTAATCGGAGCGATAATGTCCACCGCGGCTTTCTTTTCGCTCGAGCGCGGCATGTGTGATGATGCGAGCGGCGTCGATCATATTGCAGAGCATGAGCGATTGAGGATTGCGAGCGACGATTTCGTCGAAGACGTCGAGTGCGTGTTTCATGCCCGATTCGGTGCGCACGAGTCCGACGTCGTTCCACATCGTCTTTCGCAGGAGGTTTGCATCGGCGAGTTCATCGTCGGTGACGAAAGTCGGACGTTGGAGTTCGGGGAGAATGGCGATGGCGTGGCGTTGTCGCGTCGCGAAGCTATTTTCGATATCGACGCTGACGCGAGCCCCAAAGACGAGTCCTTCGAGCAGAGAATTGCTTGCCAAGCGATTTGCGCCATGAACGCCCGTAGCCGAGACTTCGCCACAAGCCCACAAGCCATCGATATTGGTTCGTCCGAACTGGTCGACGCGGACGCCGCCCATGTGATAGTGCGCGGCAGGCGATACGGGGAGCTGATCGGAGCGCGGATCGAGCCCTGCTTGCTGGCAAAAGGCAAAGACGGTTGGAAATTTTTTCGGAAACTCGTTGCCGATATGGGTGGCGTCGAGGAAGACTTCGAGACCTTTTTGTTGTTGTGCCCAGATACCGCGAGCGACGACGTCGCGCGGCGCGAGCTCGGCGTCTTTATGGATATCGCACATGAATCGGCGACCGCCGGCATAGAGGATGGCGCCTTCGCCGCGTAGCGCTTCGGTCAGGAGTGGCAAGGGGTCGAGCTTCGTATTGAGTGCAGTCGGATGGAATTGGACGAATTCGACGTCGCTGAGGACGGCGCGGACGCGAGCGGCAATGGCCAAGCCATCGCCGACCGATTCGGCGGGGTTCGTCGTGAATTGATAGACGCGCCCAATGCCGCCGCAAGCCAAGACGACGGCTTGTGCCTCGACGACGATCGTATCGCCGCCGCCGTTGATTCGCCCATAGAGCCCCGAAATGGCGCCGTTTTGGTCTTGGATGAGATCGGCGACGTAGCAGTTTTCGACGATTTCGATATTGGGGCATTTTTTGACAGCCGCCACGAGGGCGCGTTCGACTTCGGCGCCCGTGCTATCGCCATTGGCATGCAAGATTCGGCGGCGGCAGTGAGCGGCTTCGCGCCCGAACGACAATTCGCCATCGGGCGTGCGATCGAATTGAGCGCCGTTTTCGATGAGTTTGCGGATTTGTTCGGGGCCCTCGGCCGTGAGTATATCGACGCAATCTTTGACCGATAGGCCATCGCCTGCCACGAGTGTATCGGCGGTATGGAGATCGGGGGAATCGTCTTTGCCCATGGCGCAAGCGATACCGCCCTGCGCAATCGGCGTCGAACCGCCTTTGCCAAATTCTGCCTTCGTGACAACGACGACTTTGCGTTGAGAAAGCCCTAATGCCGCCGATAAACCTGCAATTCCGCCGCCGATAATGGCGACATCTGCACTGATTTTTTGCATTTGTTTTTTACCTCATCCAATTGCACTCACGAGCGCAACTGCGATTATTTCGTCTTCCTTTGCGCCACAGGCGCAAAGGCGATTTTTTGATCGGTCGAAATGTTGCTGCGGAGCAACGATTATCGCGATCGAGTTGTATTTAACGGATAACTGCGAATTTTGTTCGACGGAATTGCGCCATCGATCATGGGTACAGCTCTCGAAATGCCCAATCGAGGCGAGCCATAGCCTAGCTACGGCCAATATGCGTCGGCGATTGGAGCGAGCAGTTTTACACCGTGAACGAGCAATTGTGGATCATTTTTTATTCCGTCGTCGCGGCAATCGTGCCGAGAGCCAAGAAGATCATGCTTAGCAGGACGAGTGCCAAATCGATAGCTTTAGAACGAATATTTTTTTCGCGCAAGACGAGTGCGGCGTAGGCAAACGACACGACGACGCTAGCGCGTCGGACCATACTGACGACGGCGATGAGAGCGCCATCGAGGCTAAGCGCGTAGAGATAGGCGAAATCGGCGGCCGATAAAAAAATCGATATTGCGGGAATCGTCCAAGCCCAATGAAATGGCTGCGATTGTCGGTGGCGCCACCAATACGTCATGCCGATGGCGCCCATTATCGCGCATTGATAGAAGTTGTAATAGGTCTGGACCGCCATTCGGTCGAGTCCCAGGCCGCCGGCCGCCGGGCTGGCCATGAGGTGTTTATCGTAGAGCCCGCAGCAAGCGCCCAAGATACATGCGGCGGCAACGGCGTAGATCCAGCGATTATGGCTAAAGGCGATGCCTTCTTTTTTGCCGCTTCGGCTCAGGAGGTAGAACGCCACGATAGCGGTTGCGACGCCGCACCATTGTAGAGGGCTGAGCGATTCGGAAAACAAGACGACGGCGCCCAACAAGACGAGGACGGGGCGCGTCGCATTCATCGGGCCGACGATCGAGAGCGGGAGGTGTTTGATCCCGATATAGCCAAAGAACCACGACGACAAGACGAGGATCGATTTGATCGCAATCGCCAAGTGGGATTGAAGTGGGATTTCGGGCACGTAGAGTGCGTCGCCGGGTGCCCATAGACCGCTGAGCGAGAGCACGAGAAACGGCAGAAAGATGACGCTAGAAATGAGCGTATTTAAAAACAAGACCACGATGACGGCGTTATCCTTGAGCGACTGCTTTTTGCAAACGTCATAGAACCCGAGGAGAATGGCCGAAATCGTGGCGAATAGGAACCAATGCATCGAAGTGCGCGACGAATTTAGAGTATGCTCTTATAGCCGACGGCGACGCGTGCGCGATTGAGAACTTCGTTCATCTTGACCGAGGCGCGTTGAGCGCCCGAGCGCAAGACGTCTTCGAGCGTATCGGGGTGGTTCATGTAATCTTCGTAGATTTGGCGCGGTTTTTCGGTCATTTCGACGAGGAGATTGAACAGAGCCATCTTTGCGTGCCCGTAGCCGAAACCCGGCGTTCTGTAGTTTTCTTCCATCTGTGCGATTTGTTCGGGGCTGGCGAAGAGCTTATAGAGTTTATAGACGTTGCAGTTTTCGTAATCTTTTGGCTGATCGATGGGTGTCGAATCGGTGACGATGCTCATGATTTGTTTTTTGAGCGTTTTGACGGGATACATGAGGTTGATCGTATTGCCATAGGATTTCGACATCTTTCGCCCGTCGAGCCCGGGAATCGTATGCAAAGTTTCGTTGAATTTGGCTTCGGGGAGGTGGAAGACTTCGCCGAAGGCGTAGTTGAAGCGTTCGGCCATGTCGCGCGTCATTTCGACGTGTTGGACTTGGTCTTTGCCGACGGGAACGATATCGGAATCGTGGATGAGGATATCGGCGGCCATGAGGACTGGGTAGGCAAACAAGCCGTGGCATTCTTCGCCGGCGGTACCGCGATCTTTCGCGGCTTTCCAAGCGTGTGCGCGTTCCAGGAGCCCCATATTCGTCATGCAGCTCAAGATCCAAGCGAGTTCGGTGACTTGTGGCAAATCCGACTGTCGGTAGAATATGCACTTGTTGGGATCGAGCCCAAAAGCGAGGAAATAAGCCGCGATTCCGTGAGAATATTCGCGCATGCGGGCGGCATCGTGAACCGTCGTCATGGCGTGATAATCGGCGATGAAATAGCGACAATCGTATGAGTCTTGGAGAGCAATTGCCGGCAAAATCATGCCGAGGTGATTGCCAACGTGAGGTGTCGATGTCGGTTTAATACCACTGAGCGATATCATAATCTGTCCTTCTAGCCCCAGCAGATGGGGAATGAAAAAAAGAGCACGGCGTATGCGCGCAACGCATGTGAGCACATAGCCGGGCAGCGGAGGCGTATGCGCGCAAGGGCGGCACGCCCGAGCACATAGCCGTAGCCAGAGCCCGTATCGCCGCTAGGCGATAGACCTCATGTTCGATAGCGATTTCT
>OQWM01000018.1_pt1 | contig 69982 bp, 48 predicted proteins | sample 1691531 | NCBI WGS metagenome assembly OQWM01 (sample SAMN03418257, study PRJEB22391) | human gut metagenome | biome: human-gut; feature: organic feature; material: feces | host: Homo sapiens | place: Tanzania | collected 2013-01
GAAATGTGAGTCCGGTCAGGTTTGTGTGAATAGCAAATGTGTTCAGAATTCCTGTATTGCTCCGCTTGTTTTGTGCTCAACAACAGCTGGTAATCAATGCGTAGATATTAATGAAACTGATGAAAACAACTGCGGCGCCTGCGGCTATAAATGCGCCGATCACCCCGTCGCAAATGCTGTTTCTGAAAAGTGTATAGATGGCCAGTGCATCTATGAATGCAAACTCGGATATGCGAATAAAGGCACTGGCGATACAGCCAGCGAAATACTCTGCGTCGATTCCGCGCTCTAGTCCATTTCGATATCGACGATAGTCATCCATTCGTCGACGATTTCAATGGCGATGTCGAACGATTCAAGTCGCTCGTTCATCGTCGAAATCCAATCTGCTAGCGACAAATCGCCGTCGACGCCAACGCGCTCGATCTGCTTGTTCGCTTGGTGAAGCAAGTTCTTCACCATCCGCTTTTGCGACTCGCAAACGGCAAATGCCGACGATATCCACGGCGATTTGGGCGTTTGTAATACGCCATAAAATGCCAAAATGCGCTTGCATTCGTTTTCTATCGCTTGCGCATCCGAACGCCACACTGCATCGCCGCTGCGATGCGAAGTCGCCGATCGATGCGCATGAGCGGCATCAAATTTCGTCGAATTCATCGTGCGGCGGTCGCCAAACCAGGCCTCTATTGCAGGCTTGATTTCGCGATTGTCGTGCGCATAGCGCTTTGCTATCGCGCGAAGCCCCGCTTGCATGTCTTGCGCGACGGGCACGGCTGCGCCACCATTCCACGACGCCATCACATCGCGATAAATATCGAGCACATCGCGCGATTGCACATCCGGATCATCGTCATCGCCCAAGTCGATCGGATTATACCGAATCCCGACCTTGTCGAAACCGACTTGTGCCAATTCGCCAACCGTCTTTTGGATCTTCTTCAAAAAACTCATCGTCAAATCTCTATCGACATAAGATATCTTCTATACCTTCTTTTCGCTTTCTGCATACCGTTTCTTTAGCCCTCTCACATGGCGCACCCGTGCGATTCTCAACAAAACCATCAAGAAGAGGACGATCGCCGGCACGCCTATCACATTGATCCGAATCAATCGGTTCTGCGTCGCCGTATCGGGCTTTTGGATCATCTGTGGCAAGGATCGGTTGCGGATCTTCATCAATGCATCGTCTTGGATGAGCCATTCTGTCGCATTGACGAACAGATGAATGCCCAATTTGGCATACGCATCCGAATACCCTGTTATTTTATTCATAAACAAGAACTCGCCATTCGAGACGATGAAAAACCGCGCATTATCGGTTTTCTCGATAAAGGCGCTTTCGATAACCCCATTGGGGAGTTTGCCTTTGAATTGCGACGCGAGCGGTGTTTGCAGTGCGACGGCGACGACGTGCGGACCTTCGACTTCGTCGTTTCGTGGTCGCCCGAGCGCCGTGACGTCGATATCGCCGCCCGATGGGCGTGTGACGGCGTCGCCGTCCGATTGAGCCAATATGTCGAGCTTTGCCGAAGGGGCGATCTTCGATTTGTCGACGTCGATCGTGCCCGAAAACGGCAAGACGAGAGCCGTCAGATTTTGCGTCATCGGGTGCGATTTATCAAGCGTCGTAATGATGGGGAGCGCGGGCAACGATACATCGACGGCGTCGTCTTCGGTAAATTGCGTTCCAGTCAGATTGTGGGCGCGATCGAGCAATAGCGTTTGCGCAAGCGATAAGCCCGTATTCTTCAACAATTCATTCATCCCGACGTCGACGTTGATCCGAGGTTGATCGGGCTGGCGATAGTCGCCGTGCGAAGGGCTTTGCAATATGGCGATCGACGTTCCACCCAAAGATGCTTGCTCGATGGCATATTGGGCGCACGGCGTGAGCGTCTTGTCGAGGTTGAGCAAGACTAAGGCGTCGAGCTCGATGGGACCGCCGCCAGCGTCCCCGCTCGCCGAATCCCCTTGTTTTGTCGCTGGCAAGGCGATCGAACACGTCTCATCGACGCGAACGCCGGCGACGGCGACGCGTTGACCAAAGACTTCCGAAAACACATCGCGCATCGAATCGACGAGAATCGGCGATTGCGCCAAGCCGCCAAAATCGGTCAAAATGCCAACCGTCTTCTTCTCGGGGGCCGTCAAGTTGACGATCGATTTGGCGAGTAGGTATTCGAGGTTGTCGGTGGCACGGATTTCGGGCGTCGTTTCGGCGCGATCGCGATAGATAACGGTCATGCCTTTGAATACGAGGCGCAAAGAACGCTGGCTTTCGTCGCGTTGCGAAACGGCAACTTTCCTGAGCCCAAATCCCTTGGCGACTTCTTCGTCGGTCGCCGATTGTGGCTCGACGATTTCAAAGCTAAACTTGCCATGCGACGCCGCCTCGAATTCCGAAAGCAAATCTTTTGCGCGTTGATGCAAACCATTATCGGGCGCCGGCAAATTCGGCGACAAAAAGAATTTCACGGCGATTTTCGCATCGAGCGAACTCAAGAGCTCAACTGTCGCTGGGCTCAACGTAAACTGCTTGTCGGTGGTCAAATCCCACCGTGCAGTCGTCACATTCGAAAACACGAGATTGAGCACGACGAGCATCACGCACAATAGACCGAGAACGACGAAACCCATCTGCAAAAAAGCCGACTTTGTCACAATCTTTTCGGCATGAGATCCGGCTTTATCGCGCGGGTTTTCTCCCACTTGCGCCCGTTCTTCGGCCGCGTTTTGCGCGGCTTCTTCGTTTTGCAAATCGCCCGCGCGATCCGCACTCGCCTCTTTTGGCGTTTCATTCTCGTGTTCTATCGTATTCGAATCGGTCATCGATCATTCGCTTCATCAATCGTTAAAAACGCCCATGCATGCAAGAACAAACGATATCGCACAGGCGTCGCATTCCTAACATTTATCGACGCAATTAAAAAGCATTGAGCGCAAGAATGAACGCGCATTTTGCCCTAGCATCGCCCAATCCACGCCGATCCATCTCGAATTCTCTTCATTTCCCCTTTTTGTCGCACTTTCCCATTCATCCGCTCAATTCAGCGCTTTTAGCTACCAAAACACCCATCATTTCCTTCATCCATTCTCATCTAGCAACCGACATTCCACGTCTGCATCTCTCGAACAAAGTCCCGCAAACGTCGATAAACACGTCGTTTGCGCAATTTCTAAATCACAAAAAAAAATGCTTGATTTCGCGGTCGGGGCGTAGCAGAAAGAAGGTGTTTGGAATATTATTCCAAATAACGCAATGCGTTAAAAAGAAAATTTCATTGTTTGCGTTAGTTATGATGAAAAATTCGAAATTATCTAAAAAATCACGAATATTTGAGCAAATTGCCATTTCGATCGCCTTGGCCACCGCGACGGTTGCTCTCGGATGCAACGAAGAAATCGTCCCCGAGCGCGAAATCCGCAATTATGGCTCATTTGGCACCGAGCTCTACAACATCGTCTATGCGAATTCCGCGCGATCTGCCGATCACAGTAGCCCCGAATTCCTCGCGACGTTCGAGGCGCATCGCGATGCCTTCATCGATGCCGTCGATACGACGGCGCCAAAATCCGAGCTCGAAGACCTCAATCAAGTCTTCGTCAACATCGTCCCGCTCTACGAAAACATGCTCTACCCTGGGACACTGCGCAAAGTCGCCGTCGTCGCCTCCGAACTCGCTAACGACCGCGATGCCCTCGCTGGCGTCAATTGGATCGCCGAATCCCCTCGACTCCTCATGTATCCAGCGCAAACAAATCCACTCGCTCGAACTTTCAGCTACGACGCGCTCCCCGAGGTCACCGATCTCATGCTCAAGCTGCTTCTCACCAATTCCAGCAGCTCAAACAATACGCGAAACGCCACCAATCAGCTTCTCAAAGAACTCTCTTTGACTGCCGCCGACCTCGAAATCGACGAAGATCCAAATCGCTTCACACGAAAAGTCGTCGATTTTATGATACGTCCTGCGGCAGATTATGCACCAAATTTGTCTTATAAACCGCAAACTGCAATTAAATTCGATTCGCGCGGTTGGCCTCTCACTGTCGAAAAAAACGGATCTCGCGTCTTCGAACCATTCGTCGACGCCGATGGCGACGGATTGCCCGACGGCAACGAATACGGCTTCTTCACCCTTTCAAATGGCGCATTAGTCGCCCCATTCGAATCGTTCGGCACTCTGCCACAAAACGTCGATTTCGACGGCGAAGGTGGCATGCTTCGCGTCAACGGCATCCCCGCTTTCGAAACTTTCGACATTCAACAAACCCCTCTTTCGTATTTAGTTCGAGAGAGTAAAGTTTTCCTCGAAGACGATTCACTCGACAAGGGGTTGCGTTCTCTCAAAGTCCTCTTGGGCAAAGGGCAACTCAAAGCCGATTCCAACGGCACATACATAGCATTTCCAGCAAATGGCCCCGTCGTCGAGCTACTCGCCGCACTCCTCACGACGCTCGATCACGATTCCGTCGGACCCAATTTCGAAGCCGCTATACAACTTCTCAACAACGACCGCGAAGTCGTTGCTCGGCTCGTCAACGACGTCGAAACAATCGTCGATATCGTCGACGAAACACCGTCGGAATTCACACTCGATAACGACCTCATCGATCGCTTGCTCCCTGAACTGCTCAAAATTGCTGAAACACCAGGTTTGCTCGCCGATCTCTTCATGGCCCTCGACGATCCCATGTCGGCGCAAATCGCTCCAATCCTATCGGAACTCGCTCAGCGCAAAAAAGCCTTCATCTCGGTCGATCCCAGCGGTGAGTACGAAAAATGCTTCCAAGCATGCGATGCCGCCCATAAAATCGGTACATTCGATCGCCTCAACTGCGTCAGAGCTTGCCCGCGCGACGAAATCTTAGGCACCGAAAAAGTCGACCACAACGCCCCCGAAAGCCTCGATAATCGATCCCTGTTCCAGCGAACGACACACGTCATGTGGGAAACGTCCGAAACAAAATACGACGTCCACGCCGCCCATCTCTCCGTGGCCGATGTCGACCTCACCGCTCCCGCTAAAGGGCTTGGTACACTCATCACTTTCGACAACCTCGCCGAAGCCTATCTCAAGACGATTACCGGCGATCTTCACCTCGTTGATCATCTCAGTCAAACGTTCATCAGCCTCGCAGGATTGCTCGGCGAAAGCGGTACGACGACCGTCGTCGAGCTCCTATCGATGCTCGTCAAAAACATGTTCGACCTCAAATTATCGGTCGATCCTACGCCAGCCGAAGTGACGCGACTTTTCAACAAAGCCATCATTTCTTCGCAAGGTGCAAACTATCGATTCGATCTCAACATCGCCATCTGCCGGTCGGGCTTCGAATGCCTCAAAGTCAACGCCGATGTCCTCTACGCCATCGAAGCAACTGGGCTCGTCGACGCCCTCTATCCGCTCGTCAAAGTCTTCAACGATCACGACAAAGCAGATGTCCTAGCCCGCGTCATTTCCATCCTGTTCGAATACTATACGACGAAAGACGTCAAATACCTCGATGCCAATGGGCAACCCCTACCACTTCATCCATCCGACTTCCGTAGCATGGAACCCGTCCTCGTCCGCGCACTCGACGAAACGGGCATCGTCGAAGATTTTGGCGCCTTCGGCGATGCGCTCCTCAACGTCTCACTCCCCGACGGCACAAAACTCACCGATCGCTTCGAAAAATTCGTCGCCTATATACTCACGCCCGACGATAAACTCCGAAACGTCGCCGGTAAACAGTCGACGACCGACCGCGTCGGTAACGTCATCGCCCCCCTCTCGCCTGCATACCTCTACATCACGCCTATTCGCGAAATCGTCGACATACTCGACGAAAACGAAAAAGCGAAAAACGACCTCAAAGACGCCGCAAAACGCGTCATCGACATGACGATCCGAACGCGCAAAACGGCGACTGGCGCCGAATTCGAAAAACCCGCCGGCATCAAACTCACCGCCGATGTCCTCGACCTCTTCTATAGCCTCTATCGCGACAAAACCGATGCAGGCCAACGATCGACTTGGATTCACAAAGAAGCCATTCCCGATATGGTCGATTTCGTCTCGGGAAGACTCCCATACGCCTTTTTCGAGCTATTCGATCAACTCGACAATACACCCAACGGCTTTGATCGCATCCGCCGATTCGCTCGCCACATGATCGAAGCCGATGCCGCATACTCCTACCACATCCCTGGCGCCGTCTATGCCGCGTCGTCGATGGTTCTCGAACAACGAAAACTCAACGCTCTCTTGCGCTTCTTCGCTAGCTCCATCGACCCCGACCGAAAATGGACGACCGAAGGCTTCTCGCAGCTTTCATTCATCATCACGCTTCTCACATGCGTCGACGCCTTCAACACTTGCGACCCAAAACACGCATTTAACGGCGTCTTCTTCCGACTCTTCGAAACAGAGACTCGTGATCGCATGAACGTCGCAACACTCCTCGACATCGCTCAAGACCTCTTGCGACGAAACCCAGGTTCAAAAGAACAACGCACTGCCGACGACGAAAAAGTCTTATTCGATTTCATGGCAGACTTGTTCAACGACGACGACCGCGGTGTCGAACGCATATACGGCGTCATCGATTTTACCATTTGGGGTAACGACCGACGACCGAGCGATTGGAAACCCGAAGATGCCTCGTGGCAAATCAAATTCGATTAACCATGCAATGATGATATCGATCTAGGTTTCATGATTAGCGTTGCTATTTGAGTCAAATATGAAAACGATCAGCACGATAAACCGTATATTCAATAAAATGCACAGCATTTCGACGTCGCATCGAGTGGCCACGGCAGTCTTTTTCGCCACGGCAATGTGTTCATTTGCCACGCAAGCCCAAGCGGGCGGGCTCTTCGTTCCACTCGGTGGCGTCGCCACTTCGGGGCGCGCTGGTGCCGCCGTTGTCTCGACACGCGATCCAAACGCCATCGCCTATAATCCCGCACTCATCGCCCTCAACGAAGGTCATCAAATCCTCGTCGATGCGACGTGGGCCATGCTCAACCTCGAATACCAACGATCACCGCAAGTCGAACCTAACGGCACTACGACGACTTTCCAAAAAGTCAAAAACGAAGCCGTTGGCATCGTCATCCCGCAAATCTTATTCACCACCGATTTTGGCACCGATCAATTCGGGCTCGGCGTCGGGCTCTTTCCGCCCAACGCTGCACCTGCCAAATTCCCCGCCATGGGGGCGCAACGCTACGCCATTATCGACATGTCAAATACGATTACTTTCACGACGGAAATCGCTTTTGCATGGCGTCCACATCCTCGCTTTTCCATCGGCGCGGGCATTCAAAATGTGACATTTGTATTTCGCGGCACTGGTGTTTCGTCGACGTATTTTGGCGTGCTCGCCGATCAAGAAGATCCCGACATGGATAGCGTCATTACGATCAATGCCTCCGATTATTTCACGCCGAGTGCAAACTTTGGCATTTGGGCAGAACCCGTCGACGGCTTTGAACTCGGCGCATCGTTTCAACTCTTTTCCGATCATGCCTCCAAAAACGGAAAGTTTAAAGCTGCGCTTCCAAATCACTACGTCTACGAGCACTCGCGCCTCGAAGGCAGTAAAATGGACCTCACTCTATCGCTCCCATGGAGTGTCAAATTTGGCGTCCGATATCGCCACGCCGATATATTCGATATCGAGCTCGATGCTTGGTATACGGGATGGAGCAGACACGATAATATCAAAATATATCCGCACGGTGTTTGGCTACGCGATAACGCCCTCGTCGACGATGTCAAAGTCGGCACTTTCACGATTCCACGACAAATGAAAGATACTTGGGGCATCGCCATCGGTGGCGATTGGAACATTCTCCCGAAAACCCTAGCCGTTCGAGCCGGTATGCTCTATGAATCCGGAGCCGCTCACGACGACGATTATTCGACTTTTATGTATGATAATCACAAAATCGGTGTCACACTCGGCGCTTCTTATACAATTTCATTCGTCCGTCTCGATTTCTCTTTTGCCCATGTCCACCAGCTCCCCAAAACGGTGACACATGGTCGATTTAAACAATATAATCTCGTCTATCCCGAAAAGGCTCACGCCACAAACAACGGCGATTACAAATCGTTCTATGATTTCATCGGTATCGGCGCCAATTTTATGTTCTAGACCGCGGTCGCGCCTGTTAGGCGCGGGCATGAGATTGCGTTTTGCATTTCATCAAAAAAGAGCCCGTATTGAGCCCAGCAGGACGAAATAGGGCGAAGGCACGGCGTATTGCCCAAGCGGGCAATAGCCGTGCAGCGTAGGCGTATGCGCGCAAGCCGCCCGAGGCGGCGAGCACATAGCCGGAGCCGGTGCCCGTATCGCCCGCGGGCGATAGGGCACCCACAAAAATATAAACTATGCTAAGCTCTTCGATGGATACTTTTGCGATTCGATTTGTATCACTGCCGTGGCGAGTGCAAATATTTGAATCGTGAGGGCATAGAGAATGTCGCGGATGTCGACGACGCCGCGTGCAATGTTTGCAAAGTGGGCATTGGCTGAGATATATTGTAATATCGAAGCTGTTGTGCCCGAGGCATCTTGTGAAAGACGATGTATAAAAGTAAGTGCAAAACAGAGGAAAAAAGCGAGTAGGAAGGCGGAGATTTGATCGCGCGTGACGGCCGATGCAACGATGCCAATGGCGATAAAGACGCCGCCGAGCATGATTAGTGCAATGTAGCCGCCCCAAATCGGGCCCCAATCGAGCGAACCAAGTGTTGAAAGTGTAATGGGGTATGAAAGTGTGAAAACGAGGACACCGGCGAGTAGTGCTAGGCACGAGAGAAACTTGGCAATGACGATTTGAGCCGATGATATGGGCATCGTTTGGAGCAAGGCAAATGTATGACGAGATTTTTCTTCGCTGATGGCCGACATGGTGAGGGCAGGGCAAAAGATTGAAAGTAACAATGGCGCTTGACTGAAGAAATCGCGCAAGTTGAGCGCTTGCACATCTTTGAAAAAGTCGATGAAGAAGAGGGCGCCTTGCATGATGAGAAACAATATAATAATCGTTGCAACGACGTTTGAATATATCATGCGCGACATGTCGCGTTTAAATACAGTGAATATAGGTTCCATAATCGCTTTATGACTTTGTATAATGTCGGAATAAGGTTTCAATATTTGGAGCGAGTCCTTGCGTTTCGATGGCGTCGAGGGCGGTTTGCAGTGGGGCGTCGAGGGCGATTTTGCCGCGATTGAGGAGGATGACGCGTTTGGCGATGGCGGAGACTTCTTGCAAGATATGCGTCGAGATGAGGACGGTTCGCCGTTTTCCGATTTGTAGAATGAGATCGCGGATTTCGACGATTTGGTTGGGATCGAGCCCGGTGGTGGCCTCGTCGAGGATGAGGACGTTGGGGCGGTGGAGGATGGCTTGTGCGATGCCGACGCGTTGGCGGTAGCCGCGCGAGAGCGTGTCGATGGTGCGGTGCATGACGGGGGTGATGGCGCAGAGCGTGGCGGCTTCGTCGATGCTGTCGCGGCGTTGTGCGGCGGGGATGCGGCGCTGTTGAGCGATCGAGGCGAGGGCATCGGCGACTATCATATCGTCGTAGAGTGGGTTATCTTCGGGGAGGTAGCCCAAGTTTTGGCGCACCAATTGGGCGTCTTTGGTGACGTCGTAGCCTGCGACGCGGATGATGCCGGCGCAAGGGCGCAATAGCGTCGTGAGGACTTTCATCGTCGTCGATTTGCCGGCGCCGTTTGGACCGATGAGGGCGACGATTTCGCCTGTTTTGAGTGAGAAAGAAATGTCGTCGACGGCGCGCGTCGAGCCATAGGCATAGGAAAAGTGTTCGACTTCGATCATTCGTTGGGAGCAGTTTGGCTTTCCGAATGTGGATCGTGACCGAGGAACGCGTGGATGTGCTCACACAAGGCGGTTTGTCGTTTGCCGGAATTTGGGCCGGGGATGGTGATGTCGGCGCGGTCGTAGACGATGAGTCGGTCGTTTTTGACGGCGTTGAGGCCCGAGAAGCGGTTGGAGAATTCGCGCTTTGTTTCGGCAGCGTTTTCGGGGGAGCGTTCCAAAAAGGCGATGTATTCGGGATTGAGTTGATAGAGTTTTTCGGCGTCGATGCGCGCCCAAGGCGCGTCGCCACCCGAAATGACAGACATGCCGCAACCTTCGAACAAGTCGGCGAGGAATGCGGGCTTCTGTGCGATATAGAACTGTTGCATTCGCATATCAAGTCTGTCGACGACGATGAGGACTTTTGGGCGCGGCGAGAGTGTGTCGTAGGTCGAGCGATTGTTTGCCAAGTCGTCTTGCATCGCCGAAACGACGGATCTGGCCGTTTTGGAGGCGTTGAGTGCTTTCCCGACGGTCATCACTGCGTGTTCGATGTCGTCTGTCGTCGTCATGGGAAGCACCAATGTTTCGATTTGCATTTTTTCGAATTTTTGGGTCATGACCGATTCGTTGCCCTGTGTGAGGACGAATCGCGGGTGCATTGCCGTGACGATTTCGAGAATGCCGTTTGTGGGAATGCGTCGGACTTTGGCGGCGCGTTCATCGGTCGTGTAGGTGCTTGTGGCGATGAGCTGGTCGCCTTTGCCGAGCTCTAAGACGACTTCGGTTAGGGCAGGCGTGAGGGCGACGACGCCCGTGCCTGGCGGTGTCGGGTTTGTGCATCCCGAAATCGCCATCGCAAAGATGAATACCCAAATGTTCCGAAATAAATCATTCATCGCTCAATTCACCAAAAAACATACAATTTGAGTATATACTATTTATAGCATAATGCAATATTTTTCTTTCAGTCGTCGACGCGTTTGATGAGATATTGCCCAGAACGTTGGTATGGGGTATCGGCATTTGGAGAAGGGGATGGTTGAGGTGGATGGACGGTGGGAATGTGATGTGATCTTATGGAAGAGTCTTGCGTAAAGAGCGATTTGTCGGTAAAACGGCGCGTCTTTGAGCGTCGTCGTTGCCGTAACGGCGGATTGCTCGGTTTTTTAGTTTGTGCAAAGGACACTTGAGATATGGCAGAAGTTGAAGTCGGTTCGAATTTCGTGCGAGAAATCGTCGAAGAGGATTTGAAAAACGGCAAGAATGGCGGGCGCGTTGCGACGCGTTTCCCGCCCGAGCCCAATGGTTATCTCCACATTGGTCATGCGAAATCGATCTGCTTGAATTTTGGCTTGGCGAAGCAATTTGGAGGAACGTGCAATTTGCGTTTCGACGATACCGACCCAGTGAAAGAAGACACGGAGTATTGCGATTCGATCAAAGAAGATGTGCGTTGGCTTGGATTTGATTGGAATGCATTGTATTTTGCATCGGATTATTTCGACCAATTGTATGCATGGGCGCAAGAATTGATACGCCGTGGCAAGGCGTATGTATGCGAATTGACGCCGGAGCAGATTCGCGAATATCGCGGGAATTTCTATACGCCGGGCAAAGAAAGCCCGTGGCGCAATCGCCCTGCCGAGGAGAGTCTCGATTTGCTCGAACGGATGAAGCGGGGGGAATTCAAAGAGGGCGAACGCGTCCTTCGTGCCAAGATCGACATGAATCATAAGAATATGAACATGCGCGATCCGTTGATCTATCGCATCAAACACGTCTCGCACCATCGCACGGGCGATAAATGGTGTATTTATCCGATGTATGACTTTGCACATGGCTTGTCGGATGCGATCGAAGGCATTACGCATTCGGTTTGTACGCTTGAGTTTGAAGATCACCGCGTATTATATGATTGGTTTATCGAGGCATTAGAGCTCGACAAGCATCCGCAACAAATCGAATTTGCAAAGTTGAATTTGACGTATACGGTGATGAGCAAGCGTCGTCTTTTGAGTCTCGTCAAAGATGGCGTCGTGATGGGATGGAATGATCCGCGCATGCCGACGATATCGGGGATGCGTCGTCGTGGATTTCCGCCCGAGGCGATTCGTGCATTTTGCGAGCGCATTGGCGTCAATAAGCGCGATTCGATGGTCGATGTCGCATTGTTAGAGCACTGTGTGCGCGAGCGTTTGAACGACATTGCACCGCGCATCATGGGCGTAACGAAGCCGATTAAATTGCTCATCGAAAACTATCCCGAAGATAAAGTCGAGTGGATCGATGCGCCTTATCATCCGACCGATGAATCGCTTGGATCGCGCAAATTGCCGTTTAGCCGTGAACTTTGGATCGACAGTTCCGATTTCATGGAAGATGCGCCGAAGAAGTTTTTCCGCCTCACGCCGGGGCGCGAAGTGCGCTTGCGTTATGCCTATTTCGTCAAGTGCACGGGCGTCGACAAAGACGAAAACGGGAACATTATCCAAGTGCGTTGTACGTATGATCCCGAGAGTTTTGGCGGCAAATCGCCCGATGGTCGCAAAGTCAAAGTGACGATTCACTGGTTGAGTGCGCAACATGCATTGCCCGCCGAACTTCGCATGGTTGACAAGCTCTTTACGCTCGAAGACCCGATGTCGGCAGAAGATGGCGATTTCAAGGCATGTGTTAATCCGCATTCGATGGACGTTCTCAATGGATACGTCGAGCCTGCAATGCGCGACATGGCCAATGGCTATCGCTGCCAGTTCGAGCGCATGGGATACTATTGCATCGACGACGATTCGACGCCCGATAAACTCGTCTTCAATCGCACTGTGACGATGCGCGACGAATGGGTACAGATCCAGAAACAAGAGGGATAAGCGGGCTTTGAGCCCGATTCTCTCGGTCATCATTGTCAAAGTATTCTCCCAATTTCCATCGATAGGGGATTGGGACGAGTAGAGTATATGGAGGCAGTAGCAGAAGCTACTGCCTTTTTTGATCGCGCGAATCGATGCTGTTGTGTTATTTGAGTGTGTCGTTGATGTGATAGATTCGGATACGGTTTGCGTGTTCGATATCGAATCGGGCTTCGTCTGTGGCGCAACAGCCACCTAAAGGAGGATTCTATGCGTCGATGTTGGATAGCGTGTTGTGTGGCACTTGGACTCGTCGGCACGACGGGGTGCAAGATGGAGAGTGTGAAGAATCTTTTCGACTCGAAGTCCGATACGAAAGTCGCAAAAGAAGTCCAAGCCGCTGCGGGAAATGATTTGGCAATGCCGAGCAGTGGAATTGCGCAAAATGCGCGTCGATCGATCGATGAATGGGCACAACGGCGTGAATTGTCGAAGGGATTGAGCGCGGCGATGAGCCAATCTCAGGGCTACAAAGAGGTCAAGCTCGAAGCGGCTTTTAACATTGGATTAGGCCGTTTAGCCGCAGACGATAGAAGCGCTGTCGTCGAGATCGCGCGGTCTATCGATGCGTATCAAGGATCGGTTTTAGACGCATTTCGTGCGCAGATCGAAATGTATATGGGGGGATCGAAAGAAGAAATCGATCGATGGATCGATAAGTCGATGGCGCGTAAAAACGACGATGCCTATCGATCTGTGATGCGCGTATCGCCCGAATACGCTCCCAGCGTAGAGCGATCTCTCAACGAAAGCAAACTCGCTCAATATGCCGAACGCAAAAAGCGGATTGCAGAAATTGAAAGAATTGTCGGGCCGAATATCGACCTTTCGGGGATCGATAGTTTATTTCAGAAAGATTTTCATCAGGCGCAAGAAGACTTGCTCTATTATGCTCGATCGCTTTTTGCGTTCTCCGAATATGAATCTATCGATGAACGCCTTGCCACGATGCAGCCAGACGACATCGACCGTTCGACGCGTGGGCTTGAACTGCTCATGATTCTGGCCAATAGACTCAATCGCGAAGCGAATGCCGACGTCGCACGCCGGCTCAAAGCGGCTCTATCGAGTACCGATACGGCAAATGCCTATGCTCGTTTTATTGCCCGACAAATGACCGACAAACAGAGCTTGATTGGGGCGATATTGACGTATGGGATGCAATCGGCCGACCCTGGGGTATGTACGATGTTGCGAGAGCTTGGAATGAACGGTGAAATCGGAATGTCGCAAGCTTACGATGCCGAATTGAAGTGTTTGGCGTCGTATTTTGTACAGGATCCTGTCGACAATCTCCTCGATCGATGTTTGACGATCGATGCGCAATTGACGAAGCTCGGCGAAGTATTTGGTTCAAAGCCACGATCGACGCCCGATGGCATGCAACCGACCGAAGACGAATACCGTCAAATGAAATTGATGATCGAGTCGTGTCATATTTATGCGTTTGAGCAAGGGTATTTCTATCGAAGTGCCATGCCGATCGGCAAAGGCGATGTCGATCCCGATTCGTTTGAAATGCCGATGTCGACGCTTACATACACCGCATTTATGAATAGCGGTTTTGATTTCTATGAAAGCATATATAAACGAGACGAAGTAGACGACGAAGACGGACCAAAACCATCGTTGAGTTTCAAATATCAATATCGCGACGATAGTCGTTGGCTGATTTTGTTGACGAATGCCGCCAATCTCGAAGATGCGATTGCTCAAAAATACCTCGCTGTGCACTATCTCAAAGATGCCAATGGCGATAGCGATCAGATTGAATGGGGATGTTATTGGGCGAAGCGGCTTGAACAGAATCGCGAATGTGCGACGTTTTGCCCTGTTTATGCCGTGACAAAGGGCATGACAAAGTATTGCGATATGTTTTGCAACATTAAAGATTCAAAGAATGGCGAAGATGACATTTTTCGCATTTGCGAATCAAAATCATAAAGGATCATCAGATGACGAAGAAATGGATGGTTGGAGCGATTGTCGCATTGGTAATCGTTGCCGGGTGTAAGAAGAACGTGCAGAGTGAGACCGAAAGTTCGAATGCGCCGAGTGAAGTCGTAGCGAACGCCGATGGAAATTCCGATGATAAGGGAGATAATGCGCAAATGATAAAGTCGTCTTTGGCAGAACGTGCGCTTGGTAGTGCATACGATAAGGCGCGACAAGCAGTTGAAAAAGATGAATCGTCGGCACAAGGTGCTGTCGAGTCGTTTATCGTCGAATATGACAAGTATAAATTATCGTATAAAGCGCATAATCCGGCTGTGAAATCGTTTTATGAAACGCAGTTGCGCAAGCGGACTTCGTTTGAAAATGCATATATATATTATTTGCGAGCGATCGACAGCTATGAATTGGCTCAAGATGACTTTGAAAAAGCCGCCGACGATGTTCGCCCGTGGGCCGAGAAGGCAATTGCTTCGGGCGACGTGAAAACTATCGAAGCTTTTATGCACGACAGGCGTTTAGATGTGCATGAACAGGCGTTTGAAAAATTGGAAAATATATACAATGCGAAAGCGCAAAAGACGGCCGAAGATGATTATACATTTGCGAGAATCATGGAATTTGCGCCTTATTCTGAAGATATAGCAAAGCGTCGCATGGCGTTATTTGAGCGTGCCGCGGGTGAGGGCAATCTCGAGGCCAAATACATGTGGGCAAATGAAAAGCTCGTTCAAGCCGATGCCCCCGATGGGGATTCAAACGATGTGGAGTCTTGGAAATTGGGGTGGCAAGCTCTAGATCAACTCGTCGAAAATGATGAATATGGGCAAGCTGCGCACGATGTGGCAAATCGTCTTGTGAATTACAGAAAGTATATCGACAAAGAGATCGACGAAGAAGCGTATGGATTGAGGGGGAAATTGAGGAAAGTGGCGCACGCTTCATTCGATGCTATGATTGAAAAGCATGGCGGATGGCCTTCAGCTATCGAAAATATACTCGATATAGCGCGTCGAACCGATACCGATGTGAGCGATGTAATGGAATATGAGAAGGAAAAATCGCGGGTTTCGGCGATGGATTACTATCTATATCGGGTGCATCAAATGGCAAAGCGTCCTGATATATTGGGGTGTTTAGATATTGAAAACTTTTTCGATGAGATCGCCGACAACGAGGGGGTTGATGTTGAGACTGACGATGAGTCGTTGAAGGGGAAGTATAGTGAGATGGGGCGAGTTCTTGTGAAATGTTATGAGAATCTCATCGAGCGTGGGCTAGATTATAGTGATGTAATCGAGGGAACGGCAGCGGAAGCGTTGAGTCGGTTATATGGAGAAGGAAAGATGCCGTTTGTGGCGCGCGATAAACAAAAGAGTGAGGCATATCGGGCGTATGATATGCAGAGACGGTAGGTGGAAGCGCAAAAAAAGCCGCGTAGCGGCGTGGGGGGGGGGGCTGGTCCCCCACAATCTTTTTTCGATATTTTGCGCATCTACGTCGTCAGCGTCGCCACTCAGGCGTCGGGAACGTGTGTGAGTACGCCCACTTGCCTTCGGGCTAGCTTCCTAGTATCTGCATCAAACTATCGAAAAAAGCGCAGTACTCAGCGAAAACGCGCGAATCGCAAAGAACACTGAAGTAAAAAAGAGTAATATTAAGTAAAAACATCTATATGGCGAATCCGTATCCGTAGGCATGCGATATATCGTCGTTATCGTTGTCGTCGAGCCAAGTGATGAATGCGTGGTTTCCCGTCGGTGTGCAAGCAATATCGGTGGGGAACGACGTGCCCTTGTATCCATTTCGTTGGGTATTGCTCGGTTGATTGATGCGCGATTCGTCGTATTTGGTCATAGCGCCCGATTTATAACGTCGCATCATGATATCTTGAGTTTTGGCGTCGTACCAAGTGAATACGCCACTGTCATGACTCGTCATACATATATGTGGATATTCATTTTTCGTATTGACGCTCGAGACGGCAAAGGGGGCGCTGATGGATCGCGTTGCATTGAAAGTTCGCGCGAAGATATCGGAAGAATCGCTCGAAGTCTTCGTTGACCAAGTCGCCATAAAGAGAGAGCCTTCGGGAGAGCAAGAAATCGAGGCGGGCGAGAGTTGGCCGCCCTCGGCTAGTGTTTGTGGGGCGACGATAGTTTTTTCAATCGTCTGATCGACGATAGTGTATCGCAGGCGTTGTGATGAATTCTGCGTTTCTTTCCAGCTCAGTGCGATGTCGTGAAATTTATCGATGGCAATATCGGGCGATGAAAGCGTGCCATTTGTTGACTGCGTATCGATGTCGATTGCCGGTGTGAGCGGTGAGCCATTGGATGCGAAGCTCCGAACTTCGAGGCTTTTTGTCGTCGCATTTGGCGACTGTTCGAGCCATGTAATCGCAAAAGACCCATCGTTGGCGATGGCTAGATTGGGTTCGGATTGATCGGACGATACATCGCGATCGGCATATAGGCTGGCAAATCGCTCATTGCCATTGGCATCGAAACCGCGCAAACGGATCTGAGATTTATGATTCTGATCGTATTCGACCCAAGCGACGACGAAGTTTCCATCATCATCGACGACGACATCGGGATCGCCCAATGTTTGTTGGGCGACATCGATATATTGTTGGGGCATAGATCGTCGTTCACAGCCACCAGGCGATAAGATGCGCGCATATATCGATGAAGAATTGACATTTGGCTCAACGTGGAAACTTTCCCAAACGGTGACCGTCGTACCCGAATCGTTTGCTGCGATTTGCGATTGTATAACGTTTCCCGAAGCTGTTTCACTGATATCTCGCCGTACGAAACCAAGGTATCCTTCATCGTCGTATTGGTAGGCATGTGGTGTAAAATCGAATGCCATTTCGAATTGGTGCGCATCGTTTGCAGGATCAGAGCTATACCAATGGTGTGATTTATCGGCTGTGTAGCGTTCGGAGCAATAGAATGCGTCGACGCCTTGTTATGAAAACGTCGTTGCATTGCCGCTGAGAACGGAATAAGTGCGAGCTTTGACTTTGTTTTCGGCTGGATAAAATGTCAATACGCGAAGCCAACCGTTGCCCGAATTGGGCATGTGGCGACAATGGGCGTTGCAGGCGTCGTTTGTCGATTCGGAGCATGGCAATTCGTATTGATAATTTGTGAGTATTTGAGCGACGGAATTTTGTGCATTTCCCTTGTCGGTTCGCCGAGCAGATCCGCCAATATGGCCGCTCAAGACCATGGCTATATTGCTATGGCGTGCTGTGAGATTGTGCCATATTTCCGCCCCTGCTGCGCCATTGGGAACGTCTTGGAGCTTGGCATGTGCTGTATAATTCGCCTCTGAATTGATATTGGAATGTGTCGTGATAATGACTTTTTTGTTTTGGTTTTCGGGGCGTCGAAGTACGTCGTTGGCCCAGCACAAAACGTCTTGGCGTGGATAGAATTCGAGGTTGAGTACGAGATAGTCGCGATTTGCTGCCGTAAACGTATAATAATTGTTCGTATCTCGATATAAATTTCCAAATCCTTTTATAGACTTTAAGTCATCGATTGGGAAATATATCGGGAACTTCGTATATTCACGAGCACCATTCTTGCCGATTTTGTAATCGTGATTCCCCGTGACGAGTGTGAAAGGTATACCTTCTTTTCGCAATATTTCGTGGGCATCTTTGGCGATAGACCATTGAACATCGCTATTCTCATCGGTGATATCGCCCATGTGTACGACCATCTTGAGATTGGGAATGATATCGGTTCCTCGCTTTTCGACGATCCACTTCATTTGTCGATGATAAATCGTGTCGGTTGTAAATGCTTCATGACGCGTATAATTCTGGGTATCGGGGAGCACGACGATCGACCAAGGTGTAACGTCGGTTTCGATAGATCGGCAGGCATTATCGCGGCATTCTTGCCCATCTGGGCATGGCTCGGGCGAGCTCCAAACGGGGCATGCATTTTCGTCGAGCGTGCATTTGACGATCGATTTATCGTCGCATTTTGCGCTTGGCATTATGCACTGAGGATTGCAAATCTCGGGGCGTAGATTTGGAATTTCTTCGCAGTGCACCAATGCCTTTGCTGGCGTCGTCTCATCGACGCATTGCCATCCCTTTCCGCACGGAGCAGGATTCCAATGTACATTTTGCCCATCGGCTACACACGTTTCGACAGCTGTCTTATCGGCATTGCATCGTTTGGCATTGGGTATGCAAACGAAATCATCGGGTGTGGGTGGTGGATCGATCGGATCGGGTTCGATAGCTTGGCAACGGTCTTCGCGACATATCGTACCTATTGGGCAAGTGTGCGGTGAGCTCCACAATCGGCATCCGTCGGAATCGGTTTCGCATATCGCGTAGCCGTCGCCCGAACATACCGTTTCGCCAAACTCGCACGTATGTATACAAGCCGCGCGTTGCCCATCGCTACTACACGAGGCGCACAGCGTCGCGGCGACGAATGCCGCAAAAAGAGATTTATCGATGGGATGATGAATTCTCGAATGGTTGTCATGCATAAGCGAACCTAGCTGTGAATGACTGTATCCGTTCTCTGCGTCGATATATCATATTTGCGACATATATTCGATGAACATCTAACGCAGTATATTCCAAAATACAAATGTATTATATGTATAATAACATATAATGTGATATTAATATATCTTATACGAAAATCTCAATTGTACATATTGATCGATTTGTACTTTATCGATGAGCGAGACGTCGTAATTGACTCGGAGCGTATAAGAGAGGCTTGCGATAGAGGAGAGGCGAATGGCGGCATCGACATCGAGATCGATGACGGGATTCTTATAATCTTCAAATGGCTCGATAATCGACAAATCGGTCTTGAGTGTGAACCATCGCAAAGGCGTCAGATCGAGCGTAATCGCAGCCTCGGCACCGAACTGCGAGCTTCCATCGACTGGCGCAAGCGTCAATATCGACGACGTCGCATCGGTCCATTTGACGACGAATAAATCGCGAGCGATGACGCGGCGATAAGCTATACCGATGCGCGAACTAAACTTCAGCCACGAACCTGCCGTGACATCGAAGCGACCGCCGGCCCCGGTATTGAGCGATATCGGCGAAAACGGCGGCGACAATTTGACATCGAGCATCTGCTCCTTCGTCTTCACGACATCGCCATTTTTGTCGAGTACATCGACCGTATACGGCGAGCTCTTTTCGAGATAGGCGGGGGCCATATTCGATTCAAATGCAAATCGTACGTATGGACCAAACCAATCGATAAAGCGGTACGAATAGAGCAATTCAAAGTTGAGATCGTCGACACTTGTAATAAATGGGCGATTCTCTTCAAATCGTATCGTTCCGCCGATTTCGGCATTGAGTCGCATATATAAATAATGGTGTTTGAGTGCCATCGAAAAATACGATTCGAGGAACCCGCTCACGTCGAGCAACTGCCCAGGCGCTTTGCCGATGACGTCTTTTGTATGGTTAAATCGAATCGATCCACCGATGAGGATACTTGCCCACCACCAACGTTCGAGCAATTCATCGTCGACGGTATCGATTTCACCACCGCCCAATATATCGCCCGTTTCTTCGTCGACGACGAGTGTCAAACGCGATAATTCGCCAGGATCGAGTGAAACGGTGATAAAGTTTTTGCGCGCCTGATACCCTTCGCCCGCCGATATGATCATGTATTTCCCTGGCCATAACAGCCACGTACTGAGCATTTCGCCTTCGTTGAGCAAAGCACCCGTGCCCAGACCGATATAACTGCGATCGGGCAAACTCACGATTTCATAATTGCCGCGAACTGTCGTGCCGCGGTCGTTGACGACTTTGACGATGAGCCCCGACCATTCGACGGGAATGACCGTAATATCGCCTTCGACGACGTTGACTTGAAACTCGAGATTGTCGTGGCTCACGGGCGTCCCAACGTGGACGGTATACTTTCCCGCCGGCACATAAGTCGTCGTCCCCGTCCGTGCCTCGTCGACGTTCTTGCCATTGGCATCGTAGATTTGATATTTCGGTTCGCTGTGCCCCCCCGTCATCGTCGGGACAAATATACCGCCCCCCGAGAGTGGGCGCAATTGCGCATCGTGACTGATTTGTTGCGATGGCGACCGCGAGAGCCATGTACGGCTTTGTTTATGCGGGTCGCCCTGCGCATTGTATTGTTCGTCAGTTTGCGTCGTCCCAGGCGTCGAAAATTCCAATCCCTTCGATGGTGCAGGCGCTACCGCTGCCGCGCGCGGCGTCGACGTCGGAATGTCATTCCAATCGCGAGCTTTGCGCAATTCCTCGTCGACTTCTTTTCGATTTTTAGTTTGCATTTGCGAAACATCTGCATCCGGCGCATCGTCGTCATCTTTCGATAACGCAATTTCATTCCATTGCGCCGTCCCATCGATATCTTTCGACGACTCAGGCGATGGATCGTCGACGACGCGAATATTGCCCCAAGACCCTGGCATTTCTTCGGCCGCCGTCGGCATTCCGCGCGTTTCATTGGCCGACTGCGCTTGCGCATCTCCTGGCTTCAATGCCCACGCACCAAAACTCGCCCATGCCACCATGCAAAAAGCTGTGATCGTTAGGCGTGCAGATCTCGAAAAGGCAAATCGCTTCATCATATATCCCTAATCATACAAACCTAATCTGCCGAACGCTTATTCGTGAGATATGCACTCGGTCGATCGTCGTCAAACGTCATTTCGTTTGTATTATTCTGATTTCCCGCCGCCGCGTCGTCCGAGGCATTGACGATATTCGGGTTCTGCGGCGCACTCTTTTCGATTTCCGCGAGCTTTTGATCGAGTGCTTCAAACGTCTTGACCAACTCTGTACTCAACATTTCGCTCATCGCCTTGACGACATAAACCGGCTGATTACTCGCTACGGGCCTCTTTGCATCAAATGTATACGTCCAAATCGGTTGCGAACTGCTGCTACGCGTGAGCGTAAAGCGCAACGACATGTGCGCATACCATTCCTTGTCCGAAACGTCGAGCTCCTCGATCGATACAATATATACATCGAGCAAATAATCGGGCAGGCGATCTTCGATCGTCGTCGAAACCGATTGGAATAGATTTGTATATTGCAAATGCCCAAGGATGATTTCATTCAACATTTTGCGAGGTTTCGACGCCCATAGCCGATACCAATAATATTGAAATTCGTATGGATTTGTGCGGTAGACGATTTCTTGACGATCGTAGGCCAGTGTCGATGTAATACTTTGTATGACGAGCGTAGAATTGTATTTGGGCTTGGCAAAATGCGGCTGCGACGACAAGGCATAATCGATGCTAAAATACGAACGCTCGGGCGCTTTGTTCCCAAAACACGCCGGAAGCGTCGTACAAGCGGCGACGAGCCCTAGACCAATGGCGACCTTTCTAAACATATTGAAGATGCTGACAGTTTTCATCTCGGTAATTGTCTCTCTTTTTCAGAACGGCCACTGATGAGGACCGAAGGATTTTCGATGAGGATTTGTGTAAATTCATTGATATTTTCAACGCTCGTCTCGAGCTCGTGCATGATGCGTTGCAAATCGGTGCGAAGACGCAATACCGTGACATTGGAATCGGCAACGAGGCGATTGACCGATTGTATCGTCTGACCGAGCTCTTCGTCGCTCGTGCGCGATGTCACGTTTTGTGCCATTTGATTGACCGATGACAATATCGTCGAAAATTGTTTTACATTCTGCTGGCTCGCTATGCGCTGCACCGCCGTATCGGCTGTTGCAATCATATTGTCGGCTCGAACGAGTATGCCATCGATGCGCTGTATTGCACTGCGAGCGTCTTGCACCATGAGATTGATATTTTCTTCATTTGTCGCGAGCAAGCGATCGATGTTCTTTGTAATACCGTCGACTTGTTCGATGACGTGGTCGACCTTTTCCAAATTATCGGTTTTCGTCAGCTCTGCTAAATTTGCCAATACTTCTTCGAGGCGATTTGAAATATTGACGACTTTTGTCGTCAATAAACTAAAATCCGAAGCCGCCGATTTAATCGTATCCCCCGGTTTCAACCGCGCCGATTCCTTCGTTCCTCCGCGCATCGATAACATCTTTGACCCTGTAATATTGGCCATCTCCGGCACCGCTATCGTATCGACTGTAATGGGCGTGCCGTGTTCCATACTCACCCATATAATGACGAGATTGGGGTCGTCTTTATCGAGCCGAACGCTTTCAACACGCCCTGCGACGATATCGTTAAATCGCACCTGGCTACCGACTTCTAATCCGCCCGAACCGCCTTGTAATTCGATTTTATATTCGTCTCGGATTTCCATCAAATGGGCGCCGACGAGATAGAATAGCGTACTGGCGATGATTGCCGTCACGACGATGAGAAATGCAGAAAGCCGAATTTTTTGTGCTCTTGTCGCTGCCATATCGAATTCAATTCCTAATGATTCCGAGTTGCGCCATTTGCGCCACTGCGTTGCCACAAGCTTTGCATACCAGGATGACCTTCTTGCGAAGCTCTTGCAAAAAAGTTTTTAACAAGCGGAAGCGGGGATTGCAATGCATCGGCAAGCGGACCGTCGAATTTGACATATCCCTTGTCGAGCATGACGATGCGGTCGGCAATGCGCCGAATGCTGTCGAGGTCGTGCGTGACGACGATGAGCGTCATGCCAAGCTCTTCTTTGAGCCTGACCATGAGCGCATCGAGGTCGGCGGCCGTCACCGGATCGAGCCCCGCCGATGGCTCGTCGCTCAATACGAGCTCGGGCTCCAATATCATCGCGCGCGCAAATCCGGCGCGCTTGAGCATGCCGCCACTCAGCTCCCCAGGCAACAAATGTACCGCATGCGTCAGCTGGACTTGCGACAACTTGTGATACACGAGTTCTTCGATCACGTCGTCGGGCAATTGCGTATGCGCCATGAGCGGTATCTTGAGGTTATCGAGCACTGTCAATGAATTGATGAGACCGCCATTTTGATACATAAATCCGACGCGACTCAAAAACTGCGCCTTCTCTGCCTCGTCGAGCGCATTGACATCTTCGCCTAAAACGCGCACCGAACCGCCCTTATGTGGCACGAGTCCAATCGTCGAACGCAAAAACGTCGATTTTCCGCATCCCGAACCGCCACATATACACGTCACACTGCCGCGCTCGATTTTCGTCGTAATATCGTGCAAAATCGTGCGCTCTCCGTAACCGACCGCAAAATGATCGGCCTCTATGACGTATCGACTGATTGTCGTATCCATGGCACACAACCGTTAAAAATAAAATATAATGCTAAACAGTGCATCGGCAATGATACACCAGAATATGCTCAACACGACGCTCGTCGTCGTCACGCGACCTACGGCCTCAGAACCGCCATACGCACTAAAACCTTGATGCGCCGCAACCCACACGATGATCCACGCAAATACAAGACTCTTGAGCAATGTCACGAGTACGTCTTTGAGAAATACTGCTGTCGACAATTCATGTATAAACGCCGACGGGCTCAATCCCATATAAAATACCGCAATAATAAACCCGCCCAATATACCGCAAACAATTGAAAACACCGTCAATCCTGGCATTGTCAACGATATGGCGCGAAACTTCGGCACGACGATATATTTGACTTTGTCGAGACCCATCGTCGTAATACCCGAAATTTCTTCGTTAATCGACATCGTGGCTATTTCGGCGGCAATCGACGCACCACTGCGCCCAGCCATGATTATCGCCGTCATCAGCGGACCGAGCTCGCGCACCATCGAAATGCCAATCATATCGGCCACGAGGATATCGGCACCAAACATGCGCAAAAGCGACGCCGTCTGCAACGTCACGACGAGCCCAATCAGCGACGACAAAAGGCAAACGATTCCCATCGCGCCAATGCCAATCTGGTTCGCCTCCTGCCACACAGCCCCCTTGCGCACGCGCCGCGTCCGCTTGTCCTCCACGATGCTAAAAATCAACGTATCGGCAACGAGTTGCAAAAATTCGACGAATCTATCTTTCGCTTTCAATATCGATTCGCCGTTCGATTCCATCCAATCGAGGAACGTCTTTTCTTTCTTCTGCGGCGTATCTAACCACAAAAATCTGTCGAGCACGCGCCGCACGTCGGCATTCGCGTTTTCGATCCGAAAGTCGACATGTCGCGCCAAAGCCTTGCGGTTGAGCGTCGAAATCAATCCGCTCCCCACCGTGTCCATCGTCTTGAGGTCCGATAAGTCGATGACAATTCGAGATTTCTCGGGAACATGCGAAACATATTCGTCAACCGGGCGAGCAATCCGCTCTACATTCTGCAACGAAAGTGCATCGTGGAATAAAATGCGCTTCTCATCACCGGCGTCTTGGATGGTGTATTCTTGCGATACCCCCGCCATGTCATCATCCTTTGTACAAAATCGAACCATTGGGCAACCGCACAAAAGCGCCTGCGCCCACTACGTAACGCAACGCACCCACATGCGACGCTACAATAGCATATTTTAACGCACAAAGTTTGAATTTATTTCACCCCCTATCGATAAATCGCTTTTCGCTTTGGTTCAGTGCCCTATCGCCGTAGGCGATACGGGCACTGGCGCTTGCTATGTGCTCGGTGTCGCCTTGCGCCACCTTGCGCGCATACGCCGCGCTCCGGGCTATGTGCTCGGTGTCGCCTTGCGCCACCTTGCGCGCATACGCCCGGCTATTTCACTGTCATCCCATCCCGAGCTTTTGCCCCTACCGTACGATGCCATGTGTTCTCAAATATCGTTCTATATCATTGAGTCCAAAGAAACATTCGCCCCTCTTTTAGAGCGAATGTCAATCATTTGTCGAGATTTGTCAATGATTTATGATTTATGATAAATCGCAAATGCGATGAATATCATCGACAACGCATTGGCGTACATTTTCGCGCAAATGCGCTAGGCCAATGCCGCAGAATTTCTTGCCATCGAGGAATTCTTTGAGGCTTGGGGCTAGGGCATTTTGGAGCTCTTTGTCTTCTTCGATGTCTTCGAGTAGTTCGAAAACGGGCGAATCGCAATCGTCGATTTCATCGGCGAGTTCGCACCAATGGATGAGAGCCATGACGATGGCGACGATCATATCGGGTTTATCGATGAGTTGTTCGGCGGCTATCGATGCAATCGTGGCGGCATCATCGAGTGTGGCGCAGAAGTTGCCGTCTCGTCCCGTCGCAGGATTCGACGTCAACGACCAGATGAAATTATTCCAGTCGTCCTCGGTAATATCGTCGAACGAGTCGATGTATAACAGGACTTGCAATAAATAACTCGCTACGGGATAGCCCGAACGCAGGTGTAGGGCTGTGAGGGCAAATTTAGCTAGGTCGCAGAGATCGTCTTCGGGCATGAGCAACGATGCGCAGTAGCAAACTTCGCCCATAAAACCTTGCGTGGCCATCAAATCGAGTGGCGTAAGATCGTTCGATTTGGCGATTTGTGCGAGTCGTTCGCGGTGAGCTTCATCGAGATGGAGTTCGAGTCGTGCGTTGGCGATTTCGGTCACGCGATCGCGGCATTCTTCGGGCAATTCCTCCAAAATGTCGTCGAAATGCGTGCGTTTGGTGGCATCTTGGTCGATGTAGAATGGGCGGTTACTGGGCGGATTGAGCCAATCGATGCGTTGCCAGCCGTCGAGGCGGATTTCTTTCGGATCGTCTGTTTCGCTGTTTGTCACTTCGATATCGCCTTGTTCTTCATCGTCTTGTGGCTGAGCTTGTGCTGCCGCGCCATAGCGATTCGATAGCCCAGAGAGTATGGGATTGTTGGCCATGATCTGCTGGAACATGGGATTATTCATGCTCTGAGCGATTTCTCTTTGCATCTCGGGCGTCTTGACGAGCTGGTCGATTTGCGAGAGGAGTTCGGGGTGTTTGAAAACTTCCCCGATAAAAGCCATGGGATTTGCTTGGAAATTCTCGATGCCTCCCATCTTTTGCATCATTTCCATGAGTACGGCTTGCATTTTTGCATCCATGTTCGGTTCCTTTATCGTTATCGTATCACAAACGCGACTTCGGCAAAGCCAAAGTCGCATGATATTTATGGAATCATCGTCGATCGATCAACATAAAACGTCGATCATTTTGAGACGGTATGGGCTGTCGTTAGAAAGCACCAGCATAGCTGAGTTCATACTCAGATTTAAGTGCTTTAACGAGGTTTTTCGAAATCTGTTTTGCAAAGAACGACGGCTGTTTCTTTGCGACTTTATGAAACGAGGGGGCCGACGGATCGATCGACATCGTCAGTGTGAGCGATTGGAGCGCCGAAAAATATGTTGTTTCACCTTTGATCGATGGATCGTTATTTCGCTGTGCTTTGGCGAAGCTTTGCCGGCATGAATTGTCGGGGATGGTACACCAATGGGCATACGATATCCCTTTATATTCATAAGTATAATTGACATATAAGACGGTTCTTTGTGTTCCAAAGCTGGAATAAACGCGTTGATAGACGGCGCGAACTTTGGCATCGACTTTTTCTTTGTTCTTGCCCTTGTATTCGCAAAGATAGAAAGGCAAGAAAACCTGGGGAATTTCATAGATTCTATTGAGCATGTGAAGAAATTCGTATTGATGTTTTCCTTGACGCGTCACGATGAACGTATTGACAAATACGAAAATCAGACATGGAATGATCAAAAATGGCAGGAATTTACCGCAAAAAAATATGAAAGAACTTAAGAAATGTGCAAAGAAACTAAAAAAAACAGAACTAGAGAATAAGACGGATATTAGAATCGACACAGCGATTATGGAGCCGGGAAGGAGGAAGATAATCCTCCACCAAGATATTTTCACACGAGCAATGCCTAAATTTGCACTACTACTGACGTGTTGTCTCGATGGATCGTATTGTGTGATACCAAAGATCGATAATAAAACCGAAGATATCGTATTGAAAATGTAATAGACCATGAAAAACAGGGTGATGGGTATGCATAGAGGGCGCTTCCGCTTTGGGTGCTCCTTGAAATATTCGTTGATCTTATCGGTCATCGCGATCCCCCGTTCATTGCCGACGGGTTCCATCTCGTAAGACGTATTCATTTTGTCGACGATATCGAGGATTTCTTGTGCCGACTTCGGGCGATCTTCTGCTTTCGGAGCTAAGAGTAGTTTGAGGAGCTCTTTGAGCTCGGTGGGAAGTGCATACCGTTCGATGATCGGATCGTAGAGGCGTACAAATCCATCGGTCGGTATATCGGCCGGCGATATGCCAGTGATCATGTGGAGAATCGTCGCTCCGAGCCCGTAATAGTCGGATTGGATTGTACAATCGCCGATGAGTTGCTCGGGCGCCATATAACCTTGCGTGCCGGCAATCGTCGAATTCAATGATTTGCGCTGTGGATTGGCAACTGCGCCAAAGTCGATGAGATAATAGCGCTTGTTATAGCACAAGATGTTCGACGGCTTGATATCGCGATGAATGATGGGCGGTATGTAATCGGTTTGCAATGATTTGAGAATGTTGCCTATATCGCGTATGCACTGCTGGATTTCTTTGAGACTGAATACGGGATTGAGTAAATCGTCGGAACCCGCAGGGATGAGCCCGTCAATCTCTTTGGCTTTTTTGCTCTTATTATCGATCGATTTTTGTAGCGAAATGCCTTCAAAAAACTCTTGCACGAGATAGACTTCGGCGTCGTTCTCCGGATTGACGATGAGTTCATAGAAGTCGGGAATGCCCGGTGTATTGAGTGATTGGAGTGTGGCGACTTCGCGATCGAACAGCTCGCGCGTCTTGAAGTTGACGTTGAGTCGTAGGGCTTTAATCGCGACGATTCGCCCATGGAGTTTGTCGTATGCCTTATACGTTTTGCCGGCGGCACCTTCGCCGAGTAAGCGCAAATACGCATAGCGTTGTTCGAGAATGGCGGGCGTGGCATCGGTGAGCTCGGGATCGACATACGATGGGTTAAACGCAACACCGCCAGTCATTCCCCCTGCCATCTTGTGCACTGGGGGCAACGACTCTTGCGTTTTGAGTGTGTCGTCTTGAGTGTCGAATGGAGCGACTTGATTCATGGAGCTTTGTCCTTATGTGTTGAATGCAATAAACGGTTGATGAATTGAATTGACGGCTTGGACAATTGAGTTGATGGCTTATATAATGACATGCCTTTGGCGAGCAATGTCATAAAAACAGAGGGTTGTTCTTCGACAACGTTATAGCAAGACGGATAACATGTGTCGACATTTAAAGAAATCCCCGATGTTTTAACGATATCATCGTATGTCGACGAACCGTCGATTCCTTCGCTATGTTGTAGAAGTGCGCTATGATATGAATTTTCACAATGCAATATCAATACTCTGTACCACACGGCATACGACACGTCATCGAATTCATACGTGTAATTCAGGTATAGGTAATCATTTTGTTTGTGGCAAGCTCGAATCTTTGCAACGACGGTCTTGGCGTATTCTATCGGAATCGCATCGCCTTTTGACTTCGAAGCCTTCTTAAAATCGCCAGTGATATATAACGGCAACATGAATCGAGGTATATTGTAAATTTTATTCAGCTTGTGTAGCCATTCGAATTGGTGATGCCCAAAACTTTCGAAGATATACGCCAATGATAAGACTATTGCGATATGTGGAATAGTAAAAATTATGAGTGATGGAATGGTTAGAAAAGGGGACATGAGAATGCCAATTATCGGTTCTTCACATATAAAATCGACGACAAATAGTGAAGCAAAACGAAAGATAATCAAGTCGTCTGGGAAAAACGCTCCGCCCAACATCGATACTCCCGTTGTGGCGAAAGCAGTTCCCACGAAGGCGCGCCACCAAGTGATATGCACACTAAAACTCTTAATGGTAAATCGGCGTAATTTCGAAACTGTTTGCTTTTTCGGATCGAATTGTGTAAGCCCATTGAGATAGAACCAGAGTGATATTATCGTGTTGAAGAAATAAAATAATATGAAAAATAGCGCGATGGGAATGAACAAAATGTCCTTGAGATCTGGGTGTCTGTTTAAAAACTGAAACTGATTGATGCGTTGTGCTATCTTATCGCCAAGCGAAGTGGGGGCTTCGATATCGTTCGGTTGATTTGTATTATCGAGGATATCGAGGATTTCTTGCGCATTTTTCGGGCGATCGGTGGGGCTTTTGGCCAAGAGCTTTTTGACCAATTCGACGAGTGAGCTCGGCACTTCATATTGGTCGAGAACTGAATCGTAGAGTCGCTCAAATCCATCGGTCGGTATGTCGACGGGCGATATACCCGTTATCATGTGCAGTACTGTCGCACCGAGTCCGTAGAAGTCGGATTGAATCGTCGCATCGCCGATGAGTTGCTCGGGCGCCATATAGCCTTGTGTGCCGGCAATCGTCGAATTCATCGACTTGCGCTGTGGATTGGCAACGGCACCAAAGTCGATGAGGTAGTAGCGGTTGTTGCAATACAATATATTCGATGGTTTGATATCGCGATGGATGATGGGCGGATTATAGCTCGCAAGCCCATCGAGAATCGTCACCAAATCGCGCATGCATCGCAGAACATCGGCAATCGGAACGATTGGTTGCTTTTTCGTACATTCCTCGATGATCGGATCGTCTATGTCTTCTGTGTGAGGCATATTTTTGCATAAGTCGATGAGACTTTGTAACGATTCGCCATCGATAAAATCTTGAATGATATACACTTCGTCGATGTCGTCGGGATTCTCGACGATATCGTGACACATTGGCACGCCTTGGAGTCTGATCGATTTGAGCGTTGCCGCTTCGCGCCTGAAGAGTTCATGTGTTTTGAGATTGGAATGAAATCGCAATGCCTTGATGGCAACGTCGTACCCCATCAGCTTGTCACGAGCTCGATACGTCTTGCCCGTCGCACCTTCGCCCAGCAATGTCGTATAGGTGTATCGTTTCGACAAGATGTCGGGTGTCATGGCAGATGTCGGGGGATTCGATTTCATAGAAGACCTGTTATTCGATGATATTCTGGATTTGCTTCGGCAAAATTGCCTCTTCTCGCTCGAGCAACTTGACGACGTCGTCGCACAAATAAACGTCGTCTTGCGCTAAGATTGGCCACGGCATGCTATAGACGACTTCCGTGCCATCGTCTTCGTGTGTAATGATATATAAACAGGGTATAAAGTCGCCTGGGCTACAGTCATCGGGGGGTAAGCGCGTCAGGAACGCTCGTGTCAAATCGTCGGGCGATTCGTCGTCGACTGGATTGAATTTATATTCAATGCGCCAAAGCGGTTGTTCAATGGGCACGATGGCATCGGTCGCCGAGATATATTCGATGTTCGATATCGTGGCGAGCGTCTTGCGACCGTATTTGAACATGGGCTCGAGCTTTTTAGTCAAATCGTCGACGTAGTTGATGGGCGAAATGAGCGTGATGACGAAACAGTACAAAAGCCATACACATAGAACAAAACTGATGACAGATATCCAAGCGGGAATGACTTCGAATATGTTGAGCGATTCGACGTCGACGCCAGCAAATCCACTCATCGCATTGTAAGTCATGACGAAGGCGACGATCGCCACGGCGAGAGATAAAAGCGATCCTATGCCATAGATCGCCATGGTCGCGACGCGCGATAGCTTGCCTTTTGGGCCACTGAGGTAATGCTTATTGATCGAGACGTTGGGGCGACGCCTGTCGCGCAAGAAATTCATCGCCTTCGTCATATCGTAGGCCGTATAGGGGCGACAGTAGCACGATAGCCTGAGCTTCTTTGCAGAGACTTGCCCGTTATAACTCTTTGAAATGTACTTCCCAATGTTCGGGTGGATTCGCGCCAAACTCTCGACGACGTTTGGCGGGACTTCGCAATCGCGTGGAATCGAGTCGCTAAACGTCGACCAGACGTCGATGGCGCCGCCTTGTCGATACGACGTGATATTTGCCATATTGGCATCGCCCGCCTTTTGGGCGGCGCCGACGATATCTTGGAGTAGGGAATAGTTAGAGCTCTTGATCGCCTCGAAAGCCGCTTCAATTGTCCGAATATCGGAAATGCGATCGCGGATATTGGGTTCGAGCATCTGGCGCAATAAAACCGTGACGCTATAGGGCAAATGTTGCAAATACGGATCGATCATGTAGCGGAATTCTTGCATCTCGATCGATTCGGGCGATTGCCCCGAAAACAGATACAGCGCCACGGCCCCGACGGCGTAGATATCGCTTTGCGGCACCGGATGCCCCATGAGTTGCTCGGGCGGCATATAGCCATACGTTCCGGCAACGGTCGATCCACCGTCTTTGACTTGTGGATTGGCGACGGCACCAAAGTCGATGAGCCAGACTTTGAATTTGCCGAGTTCGTCGACGAGCATGATATTGCCCGGCTTAATATCGCGGTGAATAATCGGCTCAGGGCGATTGTGCAACGCATCTAAGATGTGGAGCAATTGCAAGATGATGTCGGCAATATCGACGACCGTAAAACGGCGAGCCGCTTGGATATAGCTGTTGAGCGAATAGCCGCGAATGTACTCTTGCACGATGATCGACACGGGGTCTTCGCATTCCAAATCTTCGATCGTCTCGTAGAGATGTGCAACGCCGTCGATATCGAGCCCCATCAACGTTTGGGATTCGCGATTAAAGAGTTCGTATTGCTTCCAATTCTTGACCGAATGAATGTGGAGCACTTTGATGGCGACGTCGATGCCATCGCTTCGCCGCCGCGCGTGAAACACTTCGCCCTGACTGCCTTGCCCAAGTTTATCGATGACTTGGTACTTTTGATCGGCAATTCGGCTTCCCAACGACAGTGAACCAGAACTCGGTTTACTCGCTGCGGCACTTTTGTGCTCGTTTTGAGCAGATACTGTGGGCTTCGTCACCGCCCCCGCAGAACCCGCCACCGCATGCGGCTCTATTGATGCTGACGCCCCCGCAGAACCCGCCACCGCAGGCGGTGTTATCGATGCCGGTGCACTTGCAAAATTCGCCGACGCAGGCGGCTTTATCGTTGCTGGCGCACTCGAAGAACTCGCCGCCGCAGGCGATTTGATCAGCGCTGGCGCATAATTCGACGGCGCTGGCGCATAATTCGACGGCGTTTGTGCATCGAAAGATGAAGGGGATGGTAACGGGTGATGGGCAATTTCGGGCATGATGAACTTCGTGACATTATGAAAAAGAAAAACGACGTCAAATGAAAATGTCAAGAAAAATATACATTCGTTTGACATAAATCGACTCAAGAATGCCATAACATAACCGATAAGCCAATTATTTCAAAGACATTTAGGCAACATCTTGGCACATTGAGATCGCCGACAGACTTCGCTAGATACCGATTGAAATTTCTGGCTATATATGTGAATAATACGCACTTTTTTGTCGGTTTTGCGAGAGCAAAACTGGCGGTTTCAATTGACTTCTGCACGGAGTAAATATGTCTGAACACGAACACAAACTCGGTTTGGCTGCGCACAACGAAAACGACGAACGCATCGGCATGTCGGACGATGCCCTCGTCGAGAGCGTCATCGACCATTTGCGCTATTCGTTTGCCAAAAACAAGAAAAACGCTTCATACGACGACCTCTATCTCGCCACAGGCCTAGCGATTCGCGACCGCCTCATCCATCGCTGGATGAAGACGATGAAGCGCTACTACGAGACCGATGCAAAGCGCGTCTATTATTTGTCGGCCGAATACCTCATCGGGCGTTCGATGGGCAATAACCTCATGAATATGGGGTTGACGACGAAGGCGAAAAATCTCTTCGAAGAATACAGCATCGATTTAGGCGAAGTCGAAAGCCGCGAACCCGATCCCGGGCTAGGTAACGGCGGCTTAGGCCGACTTGCCGCCTGTTTCCTCGATTCACTCGCCACGCTCGGTTACCCCGCCATGGGCTACGGCATACGCTATGAATTCGGCATATTCCGCCAATCGTTCAAAGACGGCTGGCAAGTCGAAAGCCGCGATCCGTGGCTCGAACGCCTCAATCCCTGGGAAATCTCGCGCCCCGACCACGCCGCTACGGTTCAATTCGGCGGTTCAGTCGAACGCCGCCTCGACGAAAACGGCAATCTCCAGTGCGACTGGATCAATACGACAAAAGTCAAGGGCATTCCCTACGATATGCCCATCGCAGGCTATGGCACCGAAACGGTCAACTCCTTGCGCCTCTGGTCGGCTCAGGCGACCAACGACTTCAATCTCAGCATTTTCAATGCCGGCGACTTCCGAAAAGCCGTCGAAGACAAAGTCATCAGCGAGACGATTTCGAAAGTTTTATATCCTGCCGATAACAATCCAGAGGGGCGCGAATTGCGCCTTAAACAGCAGTATTTCTTCGTTTGCTGCTCGATTCACGACATCGTCCGCCGCTACAAAAAAGCCCACAAAGACTTCAGCCAATTTGCCGATAAAGTCGCCATCCAATTGAACGATACGCATCCGGCCATCGCCATCGCCGAACTGATGCGCGTCTTCGTCGACATCGAAAAGCTGTCGTGGGATTCGGCTTGGTCGATCACCGAACGCGTCTTTGGCTACACCAATCACACGCTTTTGCCCGAGGCACTCGAACGCTGGCCGTTGCCCATGTTTGCCAAGCTCTTGCCGCGCCACCTCGAAATCATCTACGAGATCAACCGTCGCTTCTTGCTCCGCGTCCACATCGCCTTCCCCGGCGACTACGAAATGCAACGACGCGTCTCGATTATCGACGAAACGGGCGAAAAATTCGTCCGCATGGCAAACTTAGCCGTCATCGGATCGCACTCCATCAACGGCGTCGCGCAAATCCACTCCGACCTCGTCAAAACCGACCTCTTCCCCGATTTCGTCAAGCTCTTCCCCGAGCGCTTCAACAACAAGACGAACGGCGTCACGCCGCGTCGTTGGATGGTCTCGGCAAACCCCGGTCTCACCGACCTTTTGCGCGAAAAAATCGGCGATTCTTGGATTACGCACAGCGAAGATCTCAAAAAATTCGAAGCATTCGCCGACGACGATGCCGTCCTCGACCGCCTCATTGCCATCAAACAAGAAAACAAAAAGCGCTTCGTCAAAGAATACCTCCCCTTCGACGTCTCCTGCGACATGCTCTTCGACGTTCAAGTCAAGCGCATCCACGAATACAAGCGCCAACTCTTGAATTTGCTCCACGTCATCCACCTCTATCGCGAACTCAAGACCAACCCCAACGCCGACCGCATCCCGCGCATCGTCCTCTTCGGCGGAAAAGCAGCCCCCGGCTACGCCGCCGCCAAACTCCACATCAAATTCATCAACGACGTCGCCAAAATTATCAACGACGACCCGACGATGACAAACAAACTCCGCGTCTTCATGTGCCCCAACTACTGCGTCTCGATGGCCGAAGTCATCATTCCCGCCGCCGATTTGTCGGAGCAAATCTCGACCGCCGGCAAAGAAGCCTCGGGCACCGGTAACATGAAATTCGCCCTCAACGGCGCACTCACCATCGGCACACTCGACGGTGCAAACGTCGAAATGCGCGAACGCGTCGGCGCCGATAACTTCTTCCTCTTCGGGCTCAAAGAACACGAAGTCAAAACGCTTAAAGCCGAAGGCTACGACCCGCAAAGCTACATCGACGAAAGCGACGACCTGCGCGCCGTCATCGAAATGATCGAAACGGGCTTCTTCGCCCCCGAAGAACGCGACCGCTACAAAGGCATCGCCGATTGGCTACGCACACAAGACCCATATATGCTTTGCGCCGACTTCGACGACTACATCGCACGCCAGCGCGACGTCGAAAAAGTCTATCGCGACAAACGACTCTGGGCCAAAAAATGCCTCCTCAACATCGCAAACATGGGCTTCTTCTCGTCCGATCGCACGATCCGCGAGTACGCCGATGACATCTGGAACGTCGTTCCAATTAAGGTTTAACGTTTGGGGGCGAGCCCTATCGGCAGAGCCGATACGGGCTCTTTGTCGCCCTATCGGCAGAGCCGATACGGGCTCCTAGCGGTGCTATTGCCGTTGGCAATACGCACCGCTTTTTTTGATCGTAGCCAGCCGCCCGATGAGCACCGTGATGAGATAGTGCAGAGGCGCGTGGCCGATGGCTTGTCGCCTATGCGCTCTGAAAGGGCACTTGTCGTGGCGTCGATTGTATACTTTTGAATTATTTCAATCGTTTTGAATACTTGCGGAACAAATCGGTTCCAGCTTCTTCGATGGCTTGGTAGACGAGCGTTTCGGTATTTGTCGTGATGACGCCGACATTGCTCAATTGGAGAATGGCGTTTTCCCAATTCAATTTTTTGCGCGATGCAACGCCATCGACAGGGACGAAGATGGCGATTTCTTCGTCTTCATCTTCGTCGATGATGTCGAGTGCCGTCATGAGAACGCAGATGTGCGCCTCGACGCCGACGATGATGAGCGTTTGCGGAATGTGTGGGCAGACGCGGTCGCAGAACGTGCTATCGGCGAGGCAAGAAAAACTCATCTTTTCAACGCGAATGGCATCTTTGAGTTTTTCGGCTAAGACAGCTGTTGTGCCGCCCAATTTGGCAGGGTTTTGTTCGGTATAGAACACCGAACCGCCTTGATCTTTGACCAAATCGATTAAAATGCCGACGTTGTCGACGAGCGCATCGCGCACGTCGTCGGGAATGACGCCGAGCAATTTGTCTTGCATGTCGATGACGAGCAATGCACAATCGGAATATTCTGGAATCATAAAACGCACCTCTATCGATAGAGAAAAACATCGCGACGATATGTCGCTGGGCGCACCATTAGTTTTAATCGCACAAATTGCCAACAAAAACTCGATCTTTTTTGCTTTCTGGCTCCGCTGTGCGCTCGCTATGATAGATACAGGTGGCTTTGCGCCGCAGGCAAAGGCCGCGCGTATGCGCACAGTGAAACGAGCACATAGCGCGGCGGCGTAGGCGTATTGAGCGATAGCGAAATAGCCGTAGCAAGAGCCCGTATTGGCAACGCCAATAGGGCGAAAAAGAGCCCGTATTGGCAACGCCAATAGGGCGAAAAAAAGCCCGTATTGCGCCTAGAGGGCGAAATGCGGGTGTATTAAAAAACGTGCATCTTCATTAGAAAGCTAGAATAGATGTGCGATGGTAGAATGGCGGGAGCGATTGCAAGTGTGACGCGGTGAATTTCGATTTTTTTTGTCTGGGGGCTTGCCTTTTGGCATGCGGTGCACAAATTGTTTGCCCGTGCTTGGAGTCCTGGGCGGCGGAGGGCGGTTTGCGCCAATTCGATTGACAGAAAGGGCTCGTCGTTTTATACACGCGCGCGGGTCGAGAGCGGTTTTTGGCCCGTATGTAACGAAGTGATTTAGGAGGTTAAAATGACCATCAAAGTAGGCATTAACGGTTTTGGACGCATTGGTCGTATGGTTTTCCGTGCAGCCGTCAAGAGCTTCAGCGATATCGAAATCGTCGGTATCAACGACTTGCTCGATCCCGATTACCTTGCCTATATGCTCAAATATGATTCGGTTCACGGCCGTTTCGATCACGATGTCAAAGTCGATGGCAGCACGCTCGTCGTCGATGGCAAGAAGATTCGCCTCACGGCAGAGAAAGACCCCGCCAACCTCAAATGGAACGAAGTTGGTGCCGACGTCGTCATCGAATCGACGGGTCTTTTCCTCACCGACGAAACAGCACGTGCCCACATCAAAGCCGGTGCCAAGAAAGTCATCATGAGCGCCCCGAGCAAAGATGCCACGCCGATGTTCGTCTTTGGTGTCAACGACAAAACGTATGCCGGCCAAGACATCATTTCGAACGCCAGCTGCACGACGAACTGCTTGGCGCCGATCAGCAAAGTACTCAACGACAAATTCGGCATTAAACGCGGTCTCATGACGACGGTTCACGCGGCGACGGCGACGCAGAAGACGGTCGACGGTCCTTCGAAGAAAGACTGGCGCGGTGGTCGTGGTATCCTCGAAAACATCATTCCGTCGTCGACGGGTGCTGCCAAGGCCGTTGGCAAAGTTCTTCCCGAACTCAATGGCAAATTGACGGGTATGTCGATGCGCATTCCTTCGTCGGACGTCTCGATCGTCGACCTCACGGTGGAATTGAACAAAGAATGCACGTACGATGAAATCTGCGCCGCGATGAAAGCCGCTTCGGAAGGCGAACTCAAGGGCGTTTTGGGCTACACCGACGAATGCGTCGTTTCGACCGACTTCCGTGGCGATGCTCGCACCTCGATCTTCGACGCCAAAGGTGGCATTCAGCTCGACAAAACGTTCGTCAAAGTACTCGCTTGGTACGACAACGAATGGGGTTACAGCAATAAGGTCCTCGAAATGGTCCGCGTCATTGCCAAGTAATTCGATCGCTAGGTTTTACTAGACGATTTAGCCCGCATGCTCTGATGGCATGCGGGCTTTTTTTGTTCGACGACGGGGATTGCCAAGCCTCGACAGACGATATTCATAGCGCGATTGAAGATAATTTGGTCATTTTAATATATTTTTATGATGGGCTAATGGCCGTTGGTTTGTGCGGTAAGTGTTAAAAAACAATGATGGAGTCGTGTGATATAAATCACAAGTTGTAACATATTCGTTCAAATCACTACAAATGGATGAGAGATGAATGATTATGTTAATCTGTGAGTATCGATAGCCGTTGCGAACGCATTATTGTAGCAAAAGAGCTATATGAGTATATAATGTGCTTGCTTGTATCGTCGTGCGATATCTAAGCGATCGTCGTTTTATTTAACCTTAGGACATGAAGCAAGCGATGGATACTACACAAGAGTTGAAAAAATCGACAGAAGAAGGGCGCGGCTATTCGGCAATGGGCGGAGAACAAGGCTATTCGGCAATGCCCGAAGAGAAGACCGACGAGGCTCATAGCGTCGAGGCGCCTAGAGATGAAAAATCTGTGTCGTCGAAAAAGTCAGATAATGCGCCGATGAGCTTGGGAAGTGCAAAAGCCGACGGGAAGTATCGCATCATCGAGAAGCTCGGGCGCGGAAGCCAAGGCGAGGTTTACCATGCCAAACGCTTGAGCGATGGCGTCGATGTGGCGATTAAAGTTTTGCACATTCACTCGGTCAACAACTGGAAGCAATACGAATTGTTCCATCGCGAAGCTGAGACGTTGATGGGGCTCGATATCGATGGCGTGGCCCATCTCTACGAGACGATCGAAGATTTGGAGTGCGAAAACCCCGTTTCAATCATCGTTCAAGAGTATATTCGAGGCTATTCGCTCAAAGATTATTTGCAATCTGCACGACGGTTTAGCTTGAGCGATATCGCCGATATCATCAAGCAGTTGCTCGAGATCGTCGAAAAGCTCCACACGCGCCCGTCACCCATTATCCACCGCGATATTAAACCGGGCAATATCATGCTCGTCGACGAACTCGGGAAATTCAAAGTTTGGCTCATCGACTTTGGTGCCGTGGCCAATCCGCAAGTCAAAGACGGAGGATCGACCGTTGCGGGAACGTATGGCTATATGCCGCCCGAGCAGCTCATGGGCAATCCCGTTCCGCAAAGCGATATCTATGCCATTGGTGCACTTGCGCTACATTTGTTATCGCGTCAGCCGCTCGAAGAAATCGAGATGCAAGATTTCCGATACATGATCGACCCGTATTTGCAACACCTACCCTATAGCGTGACGCAATTGCTTCGCAAGATGCTCGAACCGAATATTCGCGATCGCATCTCGGATATATCGATATTGAAAGCGGCATTTGAAGCGATTCGCGTTGCCGATTTTAAGCAATTGGGCGAAATCGTCGGATCGACGCAAGGCGAAACAGTACAGCAACAAGTTTCGATTACGTCGTATCGCCAGAGCGGTGCCATCGATGCATGGTCGCTGTTGAGCGATCTCACGCCGCGCAAAGAGGATCTCCCGAAATCTATCGTCGCTAGCCTCAAGCAGATTCATCCCGATATCATTTCGCAGATATCGGCGCATGGCGAGAACACTGCGTCTACGGCGTTTAATATGACGCGTTACGTCAAAGATTACGATAGCTCGATGATATATGGCTTGATCGATCAATTGCGCTATCACCGACGACCTTATGTCAAAGTCGCTGCATCGAATCGATTGTTTTCGATCGTATTGTCGAGTCTGGCTGCGTTAATATGTGTGGCAGTGGCGTTAGTTTCATTTTTATTGTATACCGATATGGTCGTCATCGCTGGGATTCCGAGCGTCGAGCCCATTTGGTACATTCTGTTGATTACGCTTTTTGTCGTTCTCTTCATGGTTAGTATCAAGAACATTGTAACGAATGTGAACAGTAAGATCGATTACGTCGAGAATCTCAAAAAGAATATCGATCCGTTGTTCCGCTATGGGCGCAAGACGATCGCGACGATTTCAAAGATCGAATTTGCATGCGATATCAAGTCGCTCGAGCCCATCGAACAGCCGCTTTGGCGCGTCGAATACAAATACAATCCACCCGACGATGAGTCGCCCGACGATATTACGGGCGAATTCTATACGCGTTTGCCACTCGAAGATACGGCGGTTGGCGATTTCGTTCCTTGCATCTATATCATCGTGCGCGAAGACGACGGCAGCGAGTCGGTTTTTAGCTCGCCTTGGCCTATCCTCGAACAAGACGATATTTATCTCGTCAAAGATGTCGAACGATTACTTTGCCGCGAGATTCCCGTTCGCCCCGACCAAATACTCGACGTCGAGTAAGGAGTGCAAGACATGGTTGAGACGACACCCAATGCGCTTACTCAACGCTACACGTATATCGAGCTCGTCGGCGCAGGGGCTGCGGGCAAGACGTATAAGGCGTACGACAAGTTGACGGGCGAGCATGTCGCCATCAAGGCATTGCGAGGGCAAGTCGATTTCAAGACGCGAGAGTTGTTCGAACGCGAAGTCGAAACGCTCAAATCGATCGACGTCAAAGGCGTGCCCAAGTTCATCGACTTCGTCGAGTCGCCCGATGACTCGGGAGAAGTCTATCTCGTGCAAGAATTCGTCGATGGCGTATCGCTGAGTGCGTTACTCGACGACGCCAAATCAAAGGGCGAGGTGTCAAATGATGAAACCGATCAGCTTGCAAAAGCGAGTGAATCGCCCGAAAGCGACAGCGCATTATCGGATGATGATAAGGATAAGCGCGTCGATGTCACGATTGACGAAGCGTTTGTGAAGCGATTTATCGTCGAAATCGCAGGCATCCTCGACGCCTTGCAAACGCAGTATACGCCGCCCATCATCCACCGCGATATCAAGCCGTCGAATATATTGTACGATTCAAAAAGCGATCGGTTTTATCTCATCGACTTTGGTTCGGTGACGAATCCGCAACGCAAATCATTGAATTCGACGATTGCCGGCACGCAAGGTTATATGGCGCCCGAGCAGCTCTTGGGCGATGCGACGATACAATCGGATTTTTATGGATTGGGGGCGACGGCATTGCACTTGGCGACCGGGGTGTCGCCCGTCGACATGCAATCCGATGGATTTACTCTATTATACGATAAATATATCGATCCGCTCGAATGGAACTATCTCGTCAAAGTACTGATCAAGCGATTACTTGCTCCAAGCCCAGCCGATCGACCGCAGTCGGCTCGTGAAATATTGGAGTATTTCCAAAAGCCGCATTATTTCAAAGGATCTGAGAAAGACGAAGAGTATCCTTTTTTTGCAACGCTCATCTACGATACACTGGGTAAAAAGTGTGCTCGTTGGTGGATGCGGAAGAAAAGGGAGAATCCCTGGGTCAATTTGCTGCTCTTTGTGCCCGTATTGTTGTGCATCGCGTTTTTCTACATTGCCAATGCAGTATTGTCTTATGCCGCGTATTTCTATGGATATCGTGAGATTAATGAAGAACGCTTTTTTATACAGAAATGGTTAGATGAGAAAAATGGCATACATTTAGCAGGTGGTACGATAAGAACATACGATGAGTTCATAGGAAAATCTATATGTTTACGTTTAATAATTTATGTTGGTCTTATCTGTTGTACGTTTCCAGCTAATATACTTGTTTTCCCGTACTTACACATACCAAAGGTTTTATCCTATTTGTTCGCTTTAATTCTTAGCTTATCAGAATCGTTTTTGGTGATTGAATTATGTTTTCTTATTTTTTTCTACATGTTGGTTATAATGGATGCAGTTGTCGGTTGTAATCATTTATTCCAATTTCGATATACGTTGAATCGTTATGTAAAATTACCGAAATTGTTTTTACCAAAGTATTTAGACGACGACAATAGCGACCTCGATGCCCAAGTTGAAGAGGCAATTAAAAAAGCAAATAATATAGAGAATGGCGAATCTCAAAATGGTCGTGCCGATGATTCTGAGAGGGGTAGCGAACTATCGGAGCAACACAGTGAAGCCGAACCTAAATTGGATTATAGAATCGTATTGCTCAAGGCGACGATTGTATCGGTGAATGAAGCTGGATTTCTCGTGTATATTGGACTTGTTTATACTTATGGAGGATTGGCGTATTTACATTCGATCGCCTTAGAAAAGCCGAGCTTCATGCAAGCCCTCAATGTGTTAGTGTCTGAGAATTCAGTTGTTCGATTTTTTCATAAGACATCGCCACAGGAATTCGTCGGGAAGAAAATCGATGTCGCAATCGATCGATTTAAGCCTAGCAATGCACGATTATTGCGAGAGCAGAGTGATGAACGGATGAAGTCGTTTTGGGGGCGGATTCGAGATAACTCAGAGAGCGAATCTAAAACGATGACGATTGAGGTTTAATGCGTTTGGAAGTGTATGAGTATGGCGAATGATAATCCGAGCGACAACAGAATGAAGATCGATGAGGCGACGACGTCGTGGCAAGTGTTTGGCAATCCATCTTTGCCCATTCATGGTCAAGCGGCTGGCGATAGGCGGTATTTCCATGCCATAGTGTAGCCGTATTGAGGTGCAAGCCGAAATAGGCGTAGCCGACGCCGTATTGACCAACGGGAAATAGGCGTCGCCATAGCGTAGCCGTATTGAGGCGTTAGCCGAAATAGGCGTAGCCGACGCCGTATTGACCAACGGGAAATAGGCGTCGTAAAAATATAAAGTAGTATAATGTGATATAATGTAGTTGTTAAAAGTTGGGGTGAGTAGGGAATGTGGTATAATGTAGTTATTAAAGATGGGATGAGTGCTGGATGTAGTATAATGTAGTTATTAATGTGTGGTGTAATGTGGTTGTTAGGGGTATGTGTGAGCGCGAAGTCAAGTAAAATAAGGGTTTAGCGCGGAAAAAGGTTGAATTTGAGGTTCAAAGGGGCGTAAATAGACGAATGTTTGATGCTGTTTCACGCAACCGAGGAGGAGAACATGGAACGCGTTGTAGCCGTAGTATTAGGTGGTGGGCGAGGTAGCCGTTTATTTCCATTGACGCATGAGCGCGCGAAACCTGCAGTGCCGTTGTTTGGAAAGTATCGTTTAATCGACGTGACGCTCTCGAATTGCATCAATTCGGGGATCAACCGAGTGTTTGTTTTGACGCAGTTTTTGAGTGCGAGTTTGCATCGCCATATCATGGAGGCGTATAAGTTCGATACGTTTTCGCATGGTTTTGTGGAGATATTGGCGGCAGAGCAGACGGAACGCGGGCAGGAATGGTTTATGGGGACGGCGGATGCGGTGCGCGCGACGCTACACCATATTCGGCATTTTGCGAGTGAGGAGACGCTCATATTGTCGGGCGACCACCTTTATCGCATGGATTATTCGAAGATGCTGGCGTGTCATCGGTCGAAAGAGGCTGGGTTGACGTTGGCGGTTTATTTGGTCAATCGAGAAGATGCGTCGCGGATGGGGCTTTTGCGCGTCGACGAAGAAGGGATGGTGCAAGAGTTCGTCGAGAAGCCGAAGGATCCCGAGGTCATCGAGCGATTCCGTGCGCCCGAATCGCTTTGCCGCAAAGTCGGTTTGAATCCCGACGATGGGTGGTATTTGGCGAGTATGGGCATTTACGTGTTCAATAGCGAATTGCTCAAGTCGTGTTTGCAAGGTACCGACAATGACTTTGGTAGCCAGATCATTCCCGGTTTGATAGGCAAGGTGCGAATTGCGACGCATTTGCACGAGGGATATTGGGCCGATATTGGGACGATTTCGGCGTTTTATACGGCGAATATTCAGGCGACGCAGGTCAATCCGCCGTTCCCGCTTTATTGTCCGGGTCAGCCGTTGTTTACGCACATGCGTTCGTTATCGCCGGCACGTATCATTCGTTCGGCGATTCGCGACAGTCTCGTTGCCGAGGGTACGGACTTGCATGGAGCGATTATTTCAGACTCTGTCATCGGCGTTCGGAGTATTATCCGACCCGGTGCGAGTTTGAAAGAAGTCATCATGATGGGTGCGGATTATTATGATGAAGAGAATCCGAAATTGATCAACCCGAACGAGACGAGTGCCGATTTGGTGCCGTTAGGCATTGGTCGCAACGTGACGATGGAACATTGCATCATCGACAAGAATGTTCGCATCGGCGATGGGGTGATTATTCGCCGCCAGCCCTGCGATCTCAATAGCGATGGCGAGAATTATTACATTCGCGATGGGATAACGGTGATTCCGAAGGGAGCGACGTTGTTGCCGGGGACGGTGATTTAGTTGCTCGTTCGCTTCCATATTGCCAGTGGTAAATCATAGATGGCGCGGGTTTAGAAATGCCCGCGCCTCGGGCGTTGTATGGAAGGGAAATTTGGAAGAAAGTATTGAAAGATCCCGCCCCATTGGGTGGGATTAGTCGTTTTTGGACTTATCGAGCTCGAGTTTTATCTTTCGTTTTATAGAATTCTCGATAGTCGATTTGAGGTCTTGGGCGCGTTTTTCGGAGATTTCGCCGACGATTGCGACGATATGCGGGCGCGATTTGATGGCATTTTGTGCCATTTTTTGCACATCTTCCGACGAAACGCCGCATAATTTTTTGCATCGCGCATCGATATCGCAACTCATGTTTTGGGTTGCCATAGAACTGATCCATTGCGAGAGTCGAGCGATGCCGTCGCTGAGTTCTTCGTGTTCCCAGATGAGTCGTTTTCGGACGCGAGCGAGTTCTTCGTCGGTGACGCCATGTTGAGCGATATCGTCGAGGATGCCATAGACGGCTTCGAGGAGCTTTGCGACGCGTTTATGGCGGCACGATGTGCGAATTTGGAGTAGCGTCGTATCGAGAGCCGTGCTGAGATAGGCTTCGATGTCGTAGACGAGTGCGAGTTGTTCGACGAGTTTTCGAGAGAGCCGCGAGGCCATGCCGTCGTCGAGGATTCGGACGAGGATTTCGAGAGCGGGGAGTTGTGGGGAATGTGGGCCGTCGAAGAGAAACCCGAGTGAAACGTCGCTTTGCGTGGCACCGTCGTAGTCTTTAATATGTAGGAGAGCAGGTGAACCGGGGGCTGGATTTTTATAGATATCGGGCATTTGGCGGCGATTGGAGCGATTGGCATGCGGTGCAATTTGTCCGAGAGCCGATTCAGCCATTTGTTGTAAATCGCGCGTTGGTGGAATTGCCCCTGTGCACACTAAGAGCATGTTATCGGCGGCATAATGGTCTTCGTAGAAACTTCTGACGTCTTTTGACGTGATTTTTTCGATATCTTGGGGATTGCCGGCAATCGGATGTCCTGCATCGCCATAGAATAGCGAAGTCATGAGGTCGTCGACGTTGATGAGGGCGTTGTCGTCGTCGTAATCGGCGAGTATTTCTTCGCGAATGATATCGCGTTCGGCGACGATACCCGTGAGTTTGGCATGCATCATGACATCGCCCAAGAGCATGAGAGCGTCGGCGACCGATTCGCGCGGTAGATTGATGTCGAAGCTCGTCACTTCGCGCGCCGTAAACGCATTGAAGTCTGCGCCGACCTGCTCGAAAGCCTCGCTGATAGCCCCAAAACTCGGGTATTTTCGCGTGCCTCGGAACATGAGGTGTTCGAGCATGTGTGCCGTGCCCCAAACGCGTTCATCGATGCAGCCTGCACCGATGTTGAGCATAATGCTGACGCGATGCACCGAAGGTTGTCGGTGTAGGACGACGCGTATTCCATTGGAAAGTGTAAAGAATTCAAGCGCCAGTTCTGGCATGATCACCCCTAAAAATTTGACGTCACAACGATGTAGGCGTAGAACGCCGACATGCGTGCGGATCGTATTACCGCAATTTTTTAGGAGTGTCTATGCATCATCATTTAAGCATCTTGGGGATTTGTTTGGGACTGGCAGCTTTGATGCTCGTCGGTTGTGCATTTGGAATCGTGTCGACGTTTCAGACGATTTCGCTATGTATTGGCGTCGTCTTGTTTACGGCGATGGCTGGTGGGCTTTTCTTTGCGACGCTTCATTTGCAGAAGATTCGGTAGTGAATGAGCGCCGTAGTCTCTGATCTCAATCCCTAACGCCGTCTCCACCAATGGCGTGGGGATTGGATATCTCCTGTTGGGAGAGGCGGAAAGACATAGCGGATGGGGATTGATGCCCGCCTAGCGGCGTTATCGTGATGTGGATGTGGTGGGGGAATGCGGAAAGACATAGCGGAGGGGATTGACGCCCGCCTAGCGGCGTTATCGTTATGTGGAAGTGGTGGGGGCGTATGGAACGCGATGGAACCATAGAAATGGCTCGATCCAATTGGAAATGAGGAGCCCGAGCGCGGCGATGGCGATCCAAGCGAAGTGTGCTTGCGCATAGAATGCCCAAATCATGCAGAGTAGGCAGGCGAAAAAAGCGAGCTTGGGGCAAATGAAATAGACAATTGCTTCGAAGGGACGGTGTTTGACGTTGGCAATACCGCTGGCTATCGAAGACAAGAAGCCGAGTGCGCCGCGGCGCGGCGCCGCCGTGCCGCACCATTGCGCGGCGAGGCACGAACGATAGACGATAGCAAGGACTAGGAGCAACGTCGCCGATAGGGCGATGTAGAGGGCGCTTTTCGTCGGATCGCTGGCGCGAAATAAACCGATCCAAGCGATGATTTGGCACGTCCAGAGCCCGAATCGAAATATGCCATAGACGGCATCGATGATGACGACGCGCGATAAATCGGCGGGCCATGAGCGCAATGTGCGAGCCGAACGCTGCTGTGCCGATTCACGCCACCACAAAACGCGTGTCGCCGCTTGCAAGACGATGTGCATGACGAGAATGAGGCCGAAAGCTTGAACCCATTCTGCGAGGGCAAACGACAAAGATTCGACACTGGGCTGTGTGGCGGCTTGGTAAGCCATGGCGATGAATAGGAAAATGACGACGACGAGGGCGGTGACGAAAAACGACGAGGCGGCAAAACTGGCGATGAGCGGCCATATTATCGATGTTTTGTTGCGATACATCGATTGCAATAAACGATAGCGCGTGCCCAGCGGCTGTTGAAAGTCTCGTTCTGTCATCTTTCTGTATCCTCATAGATAATCGTCGTCAACCCATCGAAGGATTCTGTTTTTCATCGTTTGGCATAAAGTATTTGAAAAATTTCGCCTCGGCATCGGGTGTGAGCACCATGATGATTTCGGCTTTATCGGGGAGAGGTTCAAACGGCGATGGATTGATGATGCAACGTCCTTCGACGAGCATGGCAATAATCGAACACCCGGTGAGAGCACGGAATTGGAGATTGACGAGGGATTTTCCGACCATCTTTTCGGGGATTTTGATTTGAATCGCGTAGAGGCCTTCGACCATTGTATAGATATGGCCTTGGGCTAGGTGATTGAAGAGTAGCGTGGCGGCAGTCGTCGCCGTCGAGAGGACGAAGTCGGCGCCTGCGCGATGTAGCGATGCGACGTTTGATTCGTTATTGGCGCGAGCGAGTAGTTGGATATCGGGGCGCAGTTTTCGGAAATAGAGCGATAAATATATATTGATATCGTCGTTATGCGTCGTGACGAGGACAGCCGATGCTTCGAAAAAGATCGTCGATTTGAGAAAAGCATAATCGGCGGCATCGCCGATGACGATATTTTGTGAAAATTCTTTGGCGACGTGCGGCGGTGGTTCTTCTTTATCGATGATCGTAAACGGCGTACCCTTTTCTCGCAAATATCGTGCAGCCGCGATTCCGACGTTGCCCGCGCCCAAGATCAAAACGCCATAGCCCTTCGATTCTGGCGTCGAAAACGTCGAATTATACGCCGTGAGTTGTTCGTCGCTCATCGCCATGACGAGGATGGAGTTTTCGGCAATTCTCGTATCGGGGCCTGCTAAGTCGAATCTACCGCGTTCCCAAACGCCGATAACGGTGACTTGCATCTTTTGGCCGAGGGCGGCTTCTCTGAGCGTTTTCCCGACGAGGTCGGTTCCCGAGGCGCGAGCCTCGACGATGCGCAAGTCTTCGATTTTGCCCATGACATGAGCGCCCGTGCCTTCGTTCGACGACGATCGCGCGAGCGATTTGCCCATTAAATCGCCGATATCGAAGACCTCGGTACTGCCGGCCAATTCGAGTATATCGATCGATTCTTCGACGTTTGAAAGCGATACGATGGGGACGTTTTCGCTCACTTGTCGTACGACGAAGACGATATTTGTATTAATCGGGTCGGAGGGCGACGTGACGCAGACGAGAGCCGCTTGTTGAACTTGGACGGCTTCATAAGTTTGGGGTGAGCGCAGATTCCCGACGGCAACGCGAAAGCCCATATCGGTCAATTTATAGGCTTCGTTGACGTCTTCGACGATGATGGCGTATGGAATTTTTCGGCTCTTGAGGCGCTCGACAAATGCTTCTTCGAGCGGCCCATAATTCGTCAATAAAACGTGGCCTTTCATCGTATTGGGCAACGAACGCGGGGCATTTGCCTCTTTTTGCGCCGTCATAATCGGATTATAGACGAATTGAATGATGACAAATGGCAATAAAACGAGCATGAAAACGATGCCCGTCAAATTGACGATGATTGTAAAGATCTTGCCGGGGTCAGACGTAAAGACGATGTCGCCAAACCCCTGCGTCGACAAGACGACGAGCGTCCAATATATCCCCGTAATAAACGAGTAACTGCGATCTTCCAAATACATAAAAAAGTGGAAGAGCAGGGCATAGGCAAGCGACAGCAAGAGCAAGATGATGAGGAACCATCGCAAAAACTTGCGATTTGAACCGGGGAATCGCTTTTGTATGGCGAGCATCAATGTTACGGGAATCCCTCTCATCATGCCTCTCTATATAAGGATATAAATCTAATCATATATCGTTGTGCGCAGTGCGCCAAAAGCGGCGACAGCCCGCACTTGTGGGCATCGCCGCTACATGGTGGATTCTACTCTTGTGGACGCAAAGTTGGGAACAAAATGACGTCGCGAATTGAATCGGAATCGGTCAGGAGCATGACGAGTCGGTCGATGCCGATGCCGCAACCGGCCGTGGGCGGCAAGCCGTATTCGAGCGCTTGGACGAAATCGTCGTCCATCGGATTTGCTTCTTCGTCGCCCTCGAGTTTTTTCTTGACTTGGTCGAGGAAGCGTTGGCGTTGGTCGAGTGGGTCGTTGAGCTCGTTAAAGGCGTTGCCGAGCTCGATACCGCAGACGAAGATTTCGAATCGGTCGACGAAATCTTTATCGACGTCGTTTCGGCGCGAAAGCGGGCTAACGCTGGCGGGGTATTCATAGACAAACGTCGGCTGGACGAGCGTCTCTTCGACGCGTTGTTCGAAGATTTCCATCAAAAGGTGTCCGTTGCTCTTTTTGGCGAGCTCTTCGCCGCGAATCGGTTCCGGCAAGTGTGCAACGACGTCTTCGAGGAAGCTGCGATCGGCGAGTTTTGCTTCGTCGACGCCGAGGACTTGGGCGACACCTTCGCGAATCCGGAGGCGACGCCACGTGCCACCGACTTCGATATCTTTGCCATTCCAATGCAATGTCGTCGTCTTGCAGACTTCCATCGCCAGCGTTTGAACCATCTTTTCGACGAGTTCCATCAAAATCGTATAAGTGCCATAAGCCATATAGAATTCCATCGTCGTAAATTCTGGGTTATGGCGACGGTCGCAACCTTCATTGCGGAAGCAGCGGTTGAGCTCAAAGACGCGTTCAAAGCCGCCGACGACGAGGCGTTTGAGATGGAGCTCGGGCGCAATGCGCATATACATATCGGTATCGAGAGCATTGTGATGCGTCTTGAACGGGCGTGCCGCCGCCCCGCCTGCTTGGATCTGGAGCACGGGCGTTTCGACTTCCATAAATCCATTATCGGCCATGAAATTGCGCAACTTCTGGCAAATGAGCGATCGCTTATAAAACACTTCGCGCACGTCGTCGTTGACGATGAGATCAACATATCGTTGTCGATAACGCGCCTCGGTATCGGTCAAGCCATGGAACTTTTCGGGCAACGGTCGCAAGCTCTTGGTGAGCAATTTCAACGTCGTGCAACGCACTGTCAATTCACCCGTCTTCGTAATAAACAACGATCCCTCGACGTAAATGATATCGCCAATGTCGAATTTTTTAAATCGCGTATAATCTTCGACGCCGATATTATCGCGTGCGACGAAAACTTGAATCGTACCCGTGCCATCTTTGAGCACGCAAAACGAGCATTTGCCCATGTTGCGCACGGCCATGATACGGCCGCCGAGTTTGACTTCGACGTTCTTTTCTTCGAGCGATTCATGCGTTTCGCCTTCGTATTCGCGCTTGAGATCAGCGGCATGGGCATTGGGCTGGTATCCCGTCGCATAGACTTCGACGCCCTCGGATTTGAACGCATTCATCTTCTCAATGCGCGTTTGGATAATCGCATTCTGTGATGCAATGTATTCTTCATTGCTCGGGGGAAGCAAAGATTTCGTTTCTTCATTCATGTTTGTGTCCTTTATATATGTATATACAGGCATATATATATGCCAAATTTAATGATGTTTAACCATTTAATAACGTCGGGTCGCCCGCGCCATTGGAATAGAGCAAATACGTCGTAATGAAATCGTCGAGGTCGCCATCGAGCACGCCACTGGTGTTCGACGTCTCGTAATTCGTTCGATGATCTTTGACCATCTGATACGGATGCAAAACGTAGCTCCGAATTTGGCTTCCAAAATCGATAGCACGCTTTGTCGCATTTATCGCATCCATCTTTGCCTCTTGCTCGCGCAACTGCTTATCATACAATCGTGCTCGCAATATCTTCATCGCCATATCGCGGTTGCTGTGCTGCGATCGCTCGTTTTGACACGTGACGACGATCCCCGTTGGAATATGCGTGATGCGAATCGCCGACGACGTCTTGTTGACGTGCTGGCCGCCTGCGCCACTCGAACGATAAACGTCGACTCGTATATCGTTTTCGTTGATATCGATCTGAATCGAATCGTCGATTTCCGGATACACAAAAACGCTCGCAAAAGACGTATGCCGCCGCGCATTTGCGTCGAACGGCGAAATCCGCACCAGCCGATGCACGCCACTCTCGGCCTTGAGCAAGCCAAACGCATAATCGCCGCTGACCTCAAACGTCGCACTCTTAATGCCCGCCTCTTCGCCTGGTTGTAAATCGACGATTTCGGTGTGAAACCCTTTTCGTTCGCAATAGCGCAACAACATGCGCAAAATCATCGACGCCCAGTCGTTGCTCTCGGTTCCGCCAGCGCCCGGGTTAATCGACACGATAGCATTGCCTTTGTCGTTGGGGCCGCTCAGCATGCGCCGCATTTCGAGGCGCTTAATTCCCTTCTCAGCCTCATTGAGCTCGGGCAACGCTTCTTGCACAACAGACAAATCGTCGGCCTCCTTGCCCATCGCAATCAACACCTCGGCATCGTCGAGCCTGCGCTCCTGCGCCGCCAGTGTCTCCACAATCGTCTGGTAATTCCCCTTCTCGCGCATCTTCGCCTGCGCCTTGTCGCTGTCATCCCAAAAACCGGGATCGTGCGACTCCGCATTGATGCGCTCTATCTCCTCTTTGGCGTGGTCGATGTCAAAGATACCTCCGCAACTCGTCAAAACGCGCCCGAAGATCCGTCAATTTCGATGCAATATCCGATATTTCCATGCTGTCATACCTCCTTATGACGAAAACAAGCAGCCAGCGCTCAACCGTCGCCGCCGCAAACGCCCGCCCTTTTCGCACATTCCCCCAAAAAAGTAACGTTTAATCGTGGTTATCGCACGTCTGCGCAGCAAACGCCCACGCTACCCACGCCAAATGTCGCCGATTTATCTGCTCCTCATTAGAGCCTGCGCCTAGCATTTGCCAAACCGGCCTCCCAATCATCAATGTCATTTGGTAGGGCTACGGCTATTGCCTTGCAGGCAATACGCCTACGCGGTTGCGCTATTGGCGTTGCCAATACGCGCAACTTGTCGCGGCTATGTGCTCGTTTCACTGCGCGCATACGCCGCGTTTCGCGTGCTATGTGCTCGTTTCACTGCGCGCATACGCCCGCTTTTTTGCACTCGCGAGTCGGCGTCCATCGTCGCTATCGAAGTATCGACGGATCGTAAAATGCAAGTTGTAGTAATGTATGTCATCGACTAACACCGATCTATGGTTATCGTTGAGGATCTATGGTTATCGTTGAGCGTGTTTTCTAGTGCCCTTACTACGAGTGTGGTAGGTGCTGTAGTGAAATTTTTGTAAGGTGCTAGCAGCGCATAAGCTTAGTGCTCTTTCAGCTTTAATATCTCCGCTTGAGAAAGCCCCGTCACTTTTTCGATAAAAGGAATGTCCATATTTAATGCAAGAAGATTGCTTGCAGTTGCTTTTTTCTCTTCTTCCTTCCCTTTTTCAATTCCTTCTCTTCTGCCGATATTCATCTGTTCAATACCATACAGACGAGTGACATTGTCTTGGTCAAACATATATTCCATAATATTCATGATTTCATTCTCCACGATAGCACTAACTGCTGTAGTGAGATGATTGCAAGGCGCTAGCAGTGCATAAGCTTAGTGCTCTTTCAGCTTTAGTATCTCCGCTTGAGAAAGCCCCGTCACTTTTTCGATAAAAGGAATGTCCATATTCAGAGCAAGAAGATTGATTGCGGTTGATTTTTTTTCTTCTTCCTTCCCTTTTTCCATTCCTTTTTCCATTCCTTTTTCCATTCCTTTTTCCATTCCTTTTTCCATTCCTTCTCTTCTGCCGATATTCATCTGTTCAATACCATACAGACGAGTGATATTGTCTTGATCAAACATATATTCCATAATATTCATGATTTCATTCTCCATTTTTATGACGTATTCAGCGAGTATGTTTTTATGGCGACAGATGTGAAGCGTTTCGCGAATCGTTTTTTGCGAATAACCGTGTTTCTTGCGTAGTTCGTCGAAGACTCTGCAGAATGCGATATATTGGTTGATGATGTCGTGTTTGTTTGCATCGAACTGGATAACACGGACGGTCGCATCGATGTCGCAGCCACCATTTGGGAAAAACTCTTCGCATAGTGAGATGGTATCGGGCATAGACTCGCGTTCGCAACTGAAGATGGCGTAAAGCTCAATGCGCGGACACTCGACTTTAGTGCTGCTGTATAGATAGACATCGCGCTCTCGGAAGTAGTCCATCAGGCTTTGGATGGCATACGAGGCAAGTCGAATCGCGACATTGACCGACCAAGTGCTTTGCGCTTCGACAAAGACCATCAGCGTATTTTTGATGAGAATCCCGAGGTCGTTGTGTGCGTGTTGCGCAACGACGCACTCGCGCGTAATCGTTTCGATATCGGACTCGCAGACGGTTTGATCTTCTGGGTGCAGAGCTTGGTACATTTTTAGCTGATACTCGGGAATGGAAAACAAGTGCGTGAACACGCTGTCTTTCGTGTTTCGCTTCGTCCTCTTTTGAAGTTCGATTTCGCTCGTTTTGATCTTCTGCTTTGGGGTTTTCTTTGCTACTCGTTTTGCCATAACACCCTCCATTTGGCAGGTCGACATTGGGGATTATGTCGACACAGTGGATTATAGCGAACTGAACACGGTATAGCGAATGAAAAAGAAATGACGTCGGCGACGATGGCCTATTTGGCGTTATATGTGGACATCTGGGTTCATCATTGACATTTGTGCATGCTAGAACGGTAGTATTTGACGACAGAGGTAGATCAAGCCACTGAATGGGCAGGTTAGGCGATGAAAAGAAAGATCTCTGTGAGTCAGCTGTTTGAATAGTCAAGTCGTTTGAAATGCGGTAGCCCTGATTGCGCTATCGTCTCTGCTTGTCATCGTGTGTGTGATGTGGTAGATGCGGCACAGCTCGCCTGCGTCTTTTCGATGTGAGGGGGGCGGTTATCCTTAGCACGTGATAGAGGAAAGACATGGCTTGTAGAGAAGCAGCGAGCAAGACGCACGACACGGCGTCATCGCTCATCGTCGTGGGTTCGATAGCGTTGGATACGGTATCGACACCTGGGGCGCACGATCGGATAGGTTTGGGCGGATCGGCAACGTATTTTTCGGCAGCGGCAGGGTTGTTGTGTTGCCCCGAGGTCATTGCGGTATTGGGCGATGATTTCGACCGTACGCAGCTCAATTTTCTCGTCGAACGTGGCGTCGATTTGTCGTCGGTCTATACGAAGCAGGGCAAGACGTTCCAGTGGCAGGGGACATACGGCGATGATTTGGCCGAGGCGACGACGCTTCGCACCGATCTGAACGTGTTTGCCGATTTCGAGCCCAATTTGAGCGATAGACAAAAGAATTGCGATTTCCTCTTCCTCGCCAATATCATTCCGCATTTGCAACTCAAAGTCGTCGAGCAGGCGAAGGCGAAATTCGTTGCCGCCGATACGATGAATTTGTGGATTAATACGGCGAATGCCGATTTGAAGCGCGTTTTGTCGATGATCGACATGCTCGTGTTGAACGAAGCCGAGGCGCGTCTTTTGAGCGAAGAAAAGAGCATCGTGGCTGCGGCGAAGCGGATCCAGTCGTTTGGGCCGCAAACGGTTGTCATCAAGCGCGGCGTGTATGGCGCATTTATGATGCACAAAGATGCGATTTTTTCGTGCCCAGCGTTCCCGACGATGGAAACGATCGATCCAACGGGGTGTGGCGATACGTTTGCAGGTGGTTTGATTGGGACGCTCGCGCGCCATGGAGAAGTCAACGACGAGACACTTCGCGAAGGTATCGTTGTGGGGACTGCTTTGGCGAGTTTTACGATCGAGGGTTATAGTTTAGATGGCTTGAAACGAGCGACGGTAGAGTCGTTGCGCGAGCGTTATCGGGCGGTCGAGGCGATGACGAAATTTGGGCCGTTCGACCTTTAATTGTCGTTGCGCGCCATGCGCAATCGACGAACTGGCGGCGCGAGCCGCCAATTTGCAGTGTAGCACTGTGCAATCTTTTGTATATGTTTGTATATGTACATATATATGATATTTAGTAATATGTATATATATTGGCGTATCGAGCATGTGTTTTGATGGCATAGTCTAGGGCATATTGGTTTGGTGTAGGTCATTGCTCAGACGGCATAAGTCGCCATGTAGCATTTCATTCATAGAGCCGCAGCGTATTGCCCAACGGGCAAAAGCGTAGGCTATCCGTCGCGCGTAGGCGTTAGCCTAGCGCGACAGCCGAGTGTATGGCTGCAAAGCCATAGCTCGGCCGCCGTAGCGTATTGCCCAACGGGCAAAAGCGTAGGCAAAAAGACAGGCAATCATTGGAATCGCCGTGAAGTATGGCATTTCGCTTTTTGGAGGAATCATGTCGGTAAAAGAGCAAAAACTTGGCGAATTGTTGTTGCGCAGTCAGATCGTGACGGGGGCGCAGCTCGAGGCGGCGCGTAATGAGCAGCGCAAGACGGGGGGGCGGCTTTCGGGGCAATTGACGAAGCTCGGGTATGTGCGCGAGCAGGATATGACGAATTTTTTGAGTCGTCAGTTTGGCGTGCCGAGCGTGCATTTGGATGAAGTGCAGGAGATTGGCGAAGATTTGCTCAAGCTGATACCGCGCGACAAGGCGGTGAAGCATAGTTGTTTGCCGATAAATCGCGTGGGGCAGACGCTCGTGGTGGCGATGAGCGATCCGACCGATATGTTTGCGATCGACGATCTGAAGTTCATGACGGGTTATAATATCGAAGTCGTCGTGGCGGGTGAGCAGGCGATATTGGGGGCGATTGACCGATTTTATGCGAAAAAGGCGTCGCCGAATGCGCAGAATGAGGGTGCGGATGACTTCGATTTTGGGGGTGGCATCGATGAGTTCGACTTAGATGACGTTGAATTTGGCGATGAAGAAGAGTCGGTCAATGCGGTCGACTTGCAGAACATGGCGGAAGAGGCGCCTGTTGTGAGGCTGGTGAATGCGATTTTGGTCGACGCCATCCGCAACAATGCGTCGGATATTCACTTGGAGCCGTATGAGAAATCGATGCGCGTTCGATTCCGCATCGACGGCGTGCTCAAGGAGGTGATGCGCCCGCCGTTGAAGTTGCGCAACGCGATAGTGAGCCGTATCAAGATCATGTCGAACCTCGACATTGCTGAGCGTCGTTTGCCGCAAGACGGTCGTATTAAGCTGAAGTTGGGGCATGGTCGCGAGATGGACTTCCGCGTATCGGTGTTGCCGTGTTTGTTTGGCGAGAAGGTCGTCATGCGTTTGCTCGACAAGTCGAATTTGCAGCTCGATATGACGAAGCTTGGTTTTGAGCCGCGTGCGTTGACGGATTTCAAAGAGGCGATTCACCGTCCGTATGGGATGGTACTCGTGACGGGGCCGACGGGTTCGGGTAAGACGACGACGCTTTATAGTGCATTGAGCGAGTTGAACACGGTGACGGAGAATATATCGACGGCGGAAGACCCTGTTGAGTTCAACTTGATGGGAATTAACCAGGTTCAGATGCATGATGCGATAGGTTTGAACTTTGCGGCGGCGTTGCGTTCGTTTTTGCGCCAAGACCCAGATATCATCATGGTCGGCGAGATTCGAGACTTCGAGACGGCGGAAATCGCAGTTAAATCGGCATTGACGGGGCACATGGTTTTGAGCACGTTGCATACGAACGATGCGCCCTCGACGATTAGCCGTTTGTTGAACATGGGTATTGAGCCGTTCTTGGTGACGTCGTCGGTCAACTTGATATTGGCGCAGCGACTTGCGCGTAAGCTTTGCCCGTTTTGCCGCAAGCAGGCGGTGGTCGATGCGGAGACGCTTCGCAATGCGCAGGTGCCGGAAGATAAGATTGCGACGGCGCAAGTTTACGAGCCGGGGGCGGGATGCGACAAGTGCAACAATGGTTTCAAGGGGCGAATCGCGCTTTACGAGGTTATGGTGTTTGGTGAAGAATTGCGCAATGCAGTTTTGCAGGGCTGGTCGACGGCAGAGCTCAAGGCAGAGGCGATTCGCCTTGGTATGCAGACGTTGCGCATGGCGGGTATTAACAAAGTGCTTGAGGGGACGACGAGTTTGACCGAGGTTTGCCGCGTGACGGCGCCCGATTAGTCGGCGTTGGAAGTCGCTCGAAGGATGAAAAGAGCGATTTTTGAGTTTTTTGCTGAAAATGGTTTTTTGATACGTTTCAAACTGGTAGGTAATGCGCGGCGGCACTATCGGAAGTGCCCATCTAGGATGTGGAACTATCACATGAATTATCGCAGTTTGTGGTTTTCGTTGATTTGCCTTGCTTGCTCGGCGCATTCGCCAGGACTTTCTTATGCGCAAGAAGAATTTTCGGCGTCGGATGTCGGAGGCATGGAGCAAGGCACACAACGTGGTGTCGAGGCAGGAGAATGGCTTTGGTCGGTATCGGATGCACCATTACTTCGGTCTGGTGCGACGGCATTAGCGGTCGCCGAAGGGGTCGCCTCGACGATATACATTGGCAGCTTCGGAACCGTCGTCGTGTCGCAAGATGGCGGTCGGACGTTTAGGCAGTCTTTGCGCTTCGAAGCAGGCACTGAGAGCGATCCAATCGTATCGTTTGCAGAAGCCGATCCATTGCGACGCCAGCAACGCGCCGATGCATTGCGAGAGTATTTACGCGTCAATCTCGAAGAGCAATTCGACAATACGTATGTCGAGTCGATGCTCGAGGAAGTGAGCGACGAAGATTTGCTCGATGCAGACGAAGTCACGGATTTAGAGCCGTTCCAAGATTTGGAACTCGACATGGACAACGATTTGCGCAATGCGCCGGTCGGTGGTCAGAACACGCTCAAAGTGACGAATTTGTCGAATTACGACAGTTTTATACGAAGGATGCGTATGGCGCGGAGTGCTCAGGAAGAGGGCGATTCGACCGAGGCGATAGAGCAAGCGGCGAAGTCGCCTGGGGTTTGGCAAATCCGAGCCATCGGCGCGACGGCGTATGCCGTAACTTCGTCGGCGATATTCGTGACGCATGATTCGGGCAATTCTTGGCAAGCGATGTTACAAGCAGCTGAGGGCGAGTATTTCTTGTCGATCGACGTGACACCGAGTTTCGATAGAATAGCGATTGGCGTGTCGAATGGCTTGATCATATCGCAAGATGGTGGATCGACGTGGGAACGGACGGGCGAGAATGTGCGCGGAGCGGTCTATGAAATCCGCTTTGGTCCGACGGGCGATATATGGGCATTGACGACGGGCGGTGTCTTTACGACGGCGAATATACACGCTGAACAAGGCGATCAGAATGACGTGTCGTTGGCATTGCAATGGACGCGATTTGCGTTGCCCGTTGCGCCGAGCGAAGTGTTGCTCCATATATACCAAGGCGATGCGGGCAATATCATGTTGCTGACGGGCGAAGGACTTTATATGACGACCGACCTCGTCAATTGGTATACGGTTGGTGCGGAGGTATTAAACGATTCGTATATACGCGATATATACGTGAAAGATTCGTCGTTGCAGTCGTTTATCGTCGTGACCGATTCGCAGATATTGGAATACAACAACGGTTGGTTTAATCAATCGAAGGGCATTGGCGTATTGCGCAATGCGCATATAGCACCGTTGGTTGAGAATAATCGCTTGGCGATTGTGACGACCGAAACAGGGGCTTATTTTGCGTATCATTCGAAGAGCATCGAAGAAGACGAGGCATACGCCGCTTTGGTCGAGCAATGGAAACGCGAGCCGTCGTATGAAGATACGATACAAGCGGCGTTGGCGGCCCATTATCTCGATGGTAGCCTCGATAAGAATTGGCGTTTGCGGTCTCGGCTTGCGTGGATTTTGCCGCAAGTGAGGGGGGAATACATCTACCGTCAATATCGTCAAGATAAAGATACGGATTATCAGAAGGCTTCGAATTGGTCGCGGACGCAGAAGTTTTATTATGAACGCGATACGCGCAACGAGTGGGGCGTTTATGCGCTCTGGGATTTGCGCATTGGTCAGGCGTATAAGAACGATTATGCAGTTGCACGGCTCGAAGATATGCGAGGAAAGCAAGAGAGCGTCGTCGAAGACGTCATCGAAGCACTCGATCAGAGGCGTTCTTTGCAAATCAGTCAAGTCATTCAAAAGATCGAAGTTGGGAAACCATCTCTCGAAGATGAAATCAACTACGAACTCGCCATGCAAGAAGCGGAGGCGACTTTGCACTATCTCACTGGTGGATTTTACATTCCGGCGGTGAAAAACAAGCAATAATCAATCGTTTGTTACGAAATGTCGTACAAATGTAATAAGTAAGGGGAGACCGAAAATGAAACGCGTATTATGGATTTGCATACTCATCGGGATGGCATTGACGCCAGTGACGCTTTTTGCGCAGGATAGTGCCCAGGAGGTGATGGCGCATTTTAGGAATGAGCCGACGATCGAAGAGACGATGGCGGCGGCGTTGCGTAATGCGGGATTGGATTCTGAACGATTCGACAGCATGAATTCGCGTGCGGCAGGAGCTTATGCATTGCCGAAGGTTTTGTCGTATGAGTTTACGTATCGCGATCAGGATCGGAATCGTCCGCAAGACGTGTATACGTTTAAGGATGGAGACACGGAGAAGTGGACAGAGCGCAAGACGACGAAGTATCAAGAAGATACGGATTATATGAATCACAAAGTTAGAGCGCAGTGGGATTTGAGTAAGCTCGTGTATAACTCGGATCAAATGCGCGTGACGTCGTTGATGAATTCATCGGTCGACAAGCGCGATAAATTGCTCAAGCAGGTGACGAAAGTTTATTACGAGCGTCGTAAACTACAGATCAACATGTTGACGGCGCCACAAACGAGCGTAGCGAAACAACTCGATGAGATGCTCGAAATGGAACGATTGACGGCGACGCTCAATGCATTGACGGGTGGTTGGTTTAGTCGCAATATCGGGAAATAGGAGCCTAGATGAACGCCATAGAACGTCGAATGCGGCGCATCTTGTTTTATAGTGCATTGGTTTTTTGCGTGTTTGGATGCGACACGAAATCGTCGCCCAATCCGGCAACGCCCAATGCCGTCGACGTCGATTCGACGGGCGCTCATGATGTCGAGAAGGTGGCGACATTGTCGGCGCCGCCAGGCGAGGCGGGTCCGCTCCTCGTGCGTAGCGACGCGCTGTTTCCGACGCAGATATTTGGTTTTGCAGCGACGGAGACGCATATTGCCATTGCGATGCAAAGCGATGTTCGCGACGTGTCGCAGTGCGTGCAGACGCAGTTGCCGATATGTTTTCAGGGAGCGGCGCTTTTGACGACGCGTCGCAATCCCAATGTAGCGATGCGCGTCGATTTGTATGAATCAGATACGCAGTCGGGGGCTCGTGTCGATGGCGTCGAAAGCGTCGGTCAATATTTTGCGTTTGCCATACGCGATGGCGTTTATGCGGGCGATACGCCGCGACAATCTTTGGCGATATTTCACCAGGATGGCACGACGACAGCTCGACTCGATTTGACGTCGCCGCAGGCGAAATGCCATCAAATCGCCCTCGCTGCTCAAGAAGACAACCGCGTCGTCGTGTGTCGAGCGCTCGATTTGAACGATCTCAAATCGAGTCATCAAATCGATTGTCAATCGGTTGGCATTGCAACGGGAAAGTCGTCGCATTTGGGGAGCATTGCGACGCAAGCTCCAGTTCGATCGCTTTCAATTATCGAGGGGTTCGATAGAATACTCGTTGCATGGACGTCGAATGCGCATGCTTATGTTGCATTTCTCGACGATCCGGACAATGTCATCGACTTGGGCGCGTCGACGGCCATTCGCCCGTCGCTGGCTCGTGGTGCCGATCGGTTCGCCATTGCTTGGCAAGGCGACGATGGCACGTTTAAAATCGATGCGATATATCCGGCAAAGCAAAATCGCCACGATACGCGCCAGACGATAGTGCTCAATGGCGTCTATGAGCGTTCGTTGGGGGCGCTCGTTGCATTTTCGCGTGGATATGCGTTTGCCTTCCGACATCAAAATACGCAGCAGATTGCCATCGTCGATGCCGACTTGAAATCGTGGTATTTGGCCGATAATTCTACGCAATGGCGCATGTTTTCGCAATATGGTGCACTCGATATCGACAATGCACATAATGGGAAATTCGTTTGGCAGACGGTTGAATCGTTGATTCTAAAGACGACAGGGGATTAAACCTTCAAAATTTGCCATGATCGATATCTGATCTATAGAGACGCCCATGTTTGAGCTCGTTATTGGGAGGTATGACATGGGCAATAAAAAATCGACATTCCGTCTCATCTTGACTGTATCTGTTTTGGCGATCTGCGGTGTGGTAGCATTTGTCATCGTGCAATCGTGGATGAAAGGCCGCATATCGGAACCCGAATTGTTCGATCTGAGTGCCATACAGTCGAATATCCACGACAATCAGAGACGCGCGCTTAAACCGATAGCCGACGAGCCATATCACTACGATTTCTTTACGTTGCTCGATCAACCGATCGCCGAGCGCGATATACCAGAAATCGATCTCGGTCAGAATCCGGCACTGAAGGCGAGACAGCGCCATGCGCTCGATCGTTTGTCTGGAAAATTCGCCATTCAAGTGGCATCGTTGCAGAGTGCCAACGATGCTCAGACGCTCGTACGCCAGCTCAACGTACAAGGTTACCATGCGGTCATCGTCAACGATAGCGTCAACGGTGCGACGTGGTATCGGGTTCGGATCGACGGAGGAATAAGGCGCGAACAAGCCGAGACGCTACAAGCGACGATTGAAAAGAAGACAGGGTTGAAGGGATTCGTCGTATCGCTTTGATATTGGCGGATGAGATTAGAATCAGATTTAATACATATCACCAAGAACCAATCGCTTTGATAACATCTTGTGGACGTGGTGTTCGTTTGTAATAAACGATTTTGAGAGGCGAATTGGCAAGTTGCGATTTATCGATTTTCATTTTTTCGCTTAGGACGATGATGAGGTCATCGATGGGGCGATCGAGAGATTGCAATCGCCGATTGAAATAATCGGCGCGCCAGAAACCGACGACTTCGATGTATATCTTTCTTTTTGAACCTTTGTGATTCATCGAGAAATCGGGAACCCAAACAGATTGACGTCCGAGATTGAGAAGTGGGACATGTGAATCGATGGTGATATCGGGATCGATTTCGCAAAGACGTTGAGCCAATCGGTCGGCTTCTTCGCTGAGTCGCTCGGGGAATACCATTCTGGGGGGGTTGAAATCGTCGGGTTTGAGTTGCCAAATGACGTTTTTGCCATCGAGCGTGAGATCGGCCGTCGCATGCCATGAAGCGAAGTGATAGAGCGTAGGGAGGAAAGAAGCCAGGGAAATGGCGTATTTTTGGGGTTGTGGCAGGATGGAACCTGGGCAATCGACGGTAAATTGCCAAGCCGATTCGGTGATTTGCGTTGCTTCGAATAGGAGATTGTAAAATTTCAAACATTGAAAGAGCTTTCTGACGCTCTGCGCCGTTGTCGTATCGAAAACGACGGTGAAGACGAGGGAACGAGCATACATGAGAAGCGATTTTGCCAAGGATAGGTTGTAATGTGCGACGATTTCGTCGGCATCGGCGTCTTCGAAAGAAGCGATTTGGCGTTCGTCTTTGAGATCGGCATAGAGGTTATCTTCGAGTGCTTGGCGCGACATTTGGGATTCTGAGGCGAACTCGTCGAGGAGATCGTCGCGCCATTTGGAACGATTGACAAATGCGTTGCCATCGATTTGAGCAGCGCGTTCGAAGATCTTCATGCGTAGCCCGACGATATCGGCATCGGCAGGGGCTTCGAATTGTAGACGCGATTCCAATAGATGAATGATACCTCGAATGAGCCGATGTCGTTGGCTTTCCATACAAAGAGGTTCGTAGGAATCGCGCAAAGAGCCGTAAGATTCGCCGACGGCGAATCGAAAGCAGTCGATGAGTTGATCGACGGTAGCGACGATAGAGGGCGTAGCTTTGATATATTGCGGGATGATGTTTTGCCCGTCGATGCGGAATCGTTGATAATCTTTTGGGATAAAAGCCATCTCATCTATGCCTTATATATTGATTTGAATATCAATTACATTGATAATCGCGCGAGGCTTTATAATTGGCGTTATTGGGATCGATTGAAACTAATTCGCGATAAATGGCGCATGCTTTTGGTTGGCTGATGACGTGAACTTCATAGATCTTTGCCATATTTCGGAGACATGCCTCGGTTCGTTTGTATGCACTTACCGATTCATATATGCCGATGGCGTTGTCGTATTGTTTTTTTGCATAGAGCAGGTCGGCATATAGAATTTTTAGATTGCAGTCGTCGGGCGACAAGTCGTAGGCAGTTTTTGCCGACTCAAAAGCTCGGTCAATGTCGAGGAAAGAAAGCAAAATTTTTGCCTTCATCGCAAGAGCATCGACGTTGTTTGGATCGATTTGTAGAGCTTTGTCTAACTCAATGAGTGCTTTATCATATAAATGGCTACAATTATACAATTTAGCTTTGATGAGTGGTGCGTCGGCTGAGTTCGAACCGGATTTGATCAGGGCATCGGCATATAAAATGGCTTCGCGGTAAGCACCACGCTTGGCGGCGATCTCGGCTAAAGCGAGTAGAGCTCGTTGCGTGGCGTGGGAATCTGTGCCGCGTTCGACGATATCGCGAGCGGATCGTTCGATGGCGTCGATATCGTTAGTGGCTTGAGCTCGTTGAAGGCTCTCGAGCATTGGATCGGCATCGGTTTTGTCGGTATTGGCTTTTGGAACGGTCGTTGGCGTTTGGGTAACCGATTGGGGATCAGTTGCTTGACTGGCATTGGCATTTGGTTCGCTCTGCGCATTGGGTTGTTGCGTCGGCGATTGGGGCGATGGCGTAGTTTGCGACGAGGCGCAGCCAAAGATGGCCAGGCTTTGGCATAAAACTCCACACAAGAGCATTTGATAGACTCTCGTTTTTATTGCATCAGTATTGATCGCATTCATCGTCTAAATCTCCCATGATTTGCCGTCGTTGGTCGTTCGTTTGCAGTTTAGGCGTTATGATCATTCGATTTATCGCCATTGCCAGTGCCGTTTGTTGGTGCATCGTCGAAAAGTTCGGATTCTTCGTCGAAATATTCAACGATGTCGTCGTCGAGTCCTTGAACGGTTTCGTCTTGCGAGGCGTTGGCCGAGGGCGTGGAAAGGGCTTCGAAGCCTTGGGCTGTGATGTCGTGTGTATTGGGGGGGACTTGAACTGTCATATCGGGTTCACACGGCGGCGTTTTTGATTTGTTTTTGAATGCAGCTAGTAGCGACGTGAGTTGTCGATCGGAGATGGGTTGATCGGCCATGCCGTTCCAATACGACTTGGCTCTCAGAAAGTCGAAAAGGTCGTTTGCTTTGTCGGATGCGACGAGGCATTGGACTTTATCGGGCATGACGATGATCACAAAATCGCGGTCGTTCCATCGAACATGAACGAGCTGTTGGTGTCGCGAAATCCAGATGCGATCGACGATTTCTAGCCCCATCTGCCGCACGCGGCGTCGCATTCGGATTGCAGGCAGTATCACGGTGATGAAGCCGATGACGAATGTCAACAGGCCGATGGCGAGCATTAATGCCGAGATGACGCTCTGAGTTTTGTCGTCGGATTTGCACTTGAGTTGAATTGATTGCGTATTGTCGTTTTGCTCGGGCGTCGTTTGGTTTCTATCGGGCGAGTTGGGGATTTGAGCATTGTCGTTGCCGCGATCATCGTTTGGGATCGTTTTGACCTCGTGTTCGGGAGCGTCGTCGAGGGGCAAATTCATCTTTGAACCGCTCAGGGCACGTAGCGCATTGCCGGATCTCGTATCGTCATCGACTGCTTCGTCATTTGCCGTTGAACTGTCGGTGTCATCTTTAGCGGCATCGGCAACGCTTGGCGCGTCGAATTCATCGTCGTCGAAAGATGGATTGTCGGTGGCATCGGGGAGAGGGAGAGTATCGGGGAAGGCACTGTCGGGGCTTGGGCGCGCGGCGAGGGCGTCGTCGAGAGCGGCACGAGGCGCGTTTGGGGCTGGTGGTTGTGGGGCGGCGACGATAGCTTGACGTTCGACGTCGATTTCTCCGTCGTCGTCGAATGCGTCGGGTGCAGTGGAGCGAGCCATGGCCGGGGAATCTTCGGCGATATCGAGTAGACGCGCTTCGTATTTATTATCGGCATTGAGACGAGCTTCGTAGATTCGTTTGTTGCGTTCGTATCGCAACATGGCGATTTTTCGCCCATTTCCGAGTTCGTAGACGTATCGATCGCCGGCTCGCGAAAGCCTGAAATCGAAAATCTCGGCCATGCTTTGGATGGCGAGTCGGGCGGAGTTTTTGTCGACTTTTTCGCGGTTGAGAGCGGCTAAGAGAATTTCTTTTCTTTGCAATTCGCCAGCTTTTTGCCCAGGCCCAGGCGTCATGAGTCTATCGATTTGGGCGTGATGATTGGCAATTTCGTGAGTGGGATCGGCAAAAGCCGAGCCGCTCAAGGCGGAAGAGGCTAGAAAAATCGACCCACACACAACGGTTCGCAAAACGGCTTGTCGCATGCGCCTATGCGTTCGCCCAATCATTCGCTTATGGCAGAGCTTCAAAACCGAACCCCCTTCCGACTCAAATTCATAGAGAAAAAAACAAAACTGCCGATAATATCGAGCACGCAAACGCGCCAAAAGCCGCATTGCGCAACGCATCATACTACGAAAAAGCCATGTTTTTCGCAAGCGATTGCACATCGCGAGGCGCACTTTCTCAAACATCGTATGAAATTGGCGGCTTAGTTGGCGAAGAGGCAACCGTTACGAAAAGCAGGAGTCGGTTGTTGCTATTTATCTTGTCGAATCGTCTCGTTTGGCGTTAATAACCGCGCGGAGTGCATAGGGTTTGCGCCTTCGCGGATTCGTCTACGCGTTGATTTTTCTTTTGTTTATCGTTTATCTCATGACTCAAGATAGAGCACATCACGACGCCAGTCGCTCAGACGCCATCCAAAAGGCGCAAACGCAGGAAGAGACGCCAGCAGAGGCGAATCGGTCGGGGAATGGAACGGCAAAAGTCGATCAAGCCTACGACTCGAACCTGCAGCAAGACCCGAAAAAGAGCATTCGCAAGGGTTTTTTTTGGATAGGGATAGCGTCGACGTTGTCGCAGATATTGTCTGCCACGACGATGTTGATCCTCATGATGTTTCTCACGAAAGACGAGCTTGGAATAGCGACGATAGCCGTGGCGACGGGCGTCATTTTTGAAGCGTTTAACGCCCTTGGTACAGGTCAGGCATTTTTGCAGGCCAAACAGTTGACGCAAAACGAAACGCATTCGGTTTTTTGGTTTTCGGCGGGATTTGGCATTGTGACGTACCTTGCGTTTATGCCGATGGCTTGGATATTGGAGGGCGTTTACAAGATTCCGATGCTCGCGCCGATGATCCTCGTCATGATGTTGAAAATGCCAATTGCGAGCATTGCCTCGGTACCGTTGCAACTGATCAATCGACGGTTTGAGTATCAGAAGATTAGCATATATCAAACGGTGACATCGCTTGGGTGTTCGGTGATAAAGATAGGTCTTGCGATTGCGGGATGCGGGGCATGGTCGCTCGTGATTGGTGAGTCGTCGTATGTTTTGGGGATGATAGGGTTTGCATTTTACTTTTCGAAGTATCGCCCGGCGTTACATTTTTCGTGGCAAGAGTGTAAACACTTTGTGACGTATGGAATCAAGTGTTCACTGAGCAATGCGCTCGATCAGGTGACGAAAAACATTCACTATTTAGTCGTCGGCAAATTCCTCGGCGAGGGGTTTTTAGGAATTTATCGGATTGCTTATGAGCTAGCGATGACGCCGGCGTTGGCGTTGTTTAACGTCGTGGCGCGAAGCTCATTCCCCGTGTTTGCTCGGCTTCAAGACAATCGGTGCGAATTGTCGTCGCTTTTTGCGTGGAACCAACGAAATTTGGCGTTGTTTGCCGCCATTCCGTCGCTTGCCATATTCTTTTGTGCCCCCGATATCTTTGGATTGTTCCCGAATCCCGATTGGTTGGCGACGGTTCCGATCATACCGTTTGTACTCGCCATTTCGTTTGTCAAGACTCAGCTTCAAACGTACCCGGATTTGTATCGCGCTTGTGGGAAGCCCGAGTGGCCGATTCGGTTCCAACTCATCGAAGCTGGTGGTGTATTTATTTTGGGGTCGGCTTGTTTGAACTATATACCAGAGCAATATAGTTTATATGCCATGATGTTGATATGGTTGATTTTATTGACATCGTTTGCAGTTCAGCATCGAATCCTTGCATCGAATTTTATCGACATTACGATGCGCAGTATTGCCAAGAGTTTAAGCCATTCGTTCTTGTTTATCTTGTTTACGATTGCCCTTTCGACATTGCCCTATATATATAGGGATATGTTGCCGTTTTCAGAAATCACGCATATTTGCATCGAGGCCGTTATAATCATCGTTGCACTTTGGGCATATACGCGATTCGTTTTGAAGGTGAGTTTGTCTGACTTTATTAAACGGAGAAGGCAACAAGGGGCGTAGGCGGTGTAGCGGTAGAAAGCCATGTCTTCGACGGCTTTTTTGGTATTTTCGATGCGCCAATTGTTGCGTTCTTCTTTAGTCGAGAATTTGCCTTTGACGGCTTTGATATTGATGCCTATGGATTTGTAATACCGGAGTGTTTTGTCGTCGTCGACGGAGAACAACCGAACCATGTAGCCGACGTAGGAGTGGCTGTTAAACAGGCATAGGCTGTATTTTGAACTATTGCGCATGTCGGGGTATAGGAAAGTTGCCTTCGTGTCGGAGACGATAATTCTGAAGGGTATGCCGTTGCCCGTGATGAGTTCGTAGGAGCGTTGGTTTTCGACTTCGTTGAGGTAGAAGCTGATTCCGCCGAAATACTGGCTTTTGAGGTATCGGATGTATTCGGAATCGGCTTTGATTCTCTCTTCTTGCGTGATCGAAAGCGAATGTTTTGAGTGCATGGGGACCTTCGTATTGGGTTAGCCAGTCGACGTGAACTGGCTGAATTTTCGAGCTGTAGTGTAAACGCATTTTCACGGGGTGGTAATAGGGATTTTGCATGTGTGGGAACTGTGCGTATATATTCGCGTTGCAATTGTTTTAGAACTAGTTGGCAAGGAGGGGAAACGAGGGGGAGTTGTTGGAAAGTGTATAATGTTTATAAAATGTTAAATGTATAAATATTGAATCGTTAGGTGATATATAAAACGAGAGCTATATTTGGCTTGTGTAAGAGATTTAAGCTATAAGTGGTGTAATCGATGGGGTGTGCATCGGTGGGTAGAGAATGGGAATGGCGTGTGTCGTGAGTCTTGAAAAAAAGTGTGGAATTAAAGTATGTGGCATATTGTTGGCTATTGGGCGCGCGGATGGAGTATTCGCGTGAGCCGATTGGCGAATGCGTTTAACGAGAGAATGGCGCATCTGAGGAGCTTGAGCTTTTCGTTGCGCCGATAGGAGCAAAAAATCGATGAGAGTCGTTACGATAGGAACCGGATATGTAGGGATCAACACGGCGGTAGCGCTTTCGTATGTTGGTCATAGCGTCGTCGGTGTCGATGTAGATGAGGCAAAGGTAGCGCTTTTGAAGTCGCGCCGAGCGCCGATATCGGAGACTGGTCTGGATGAATTATTGGCGATTGACGATAGAATATCGTTTACGTCGGATTTGGGCAGTTGCATAGGTGATGCGGATGTTGTGTTTATTGCGGTTGGTACGCCATCGGCAGCGAATGGCGAGGCAGATATATCGTATGTCTTGAGTGCAGCCGATGAGATAGGGGCGCTTTTGACGCCGACACATGACGTGACAATCGTGGTGAAATCGACGGTTCCGGTCGGCGTGAATGCGATGATAGCTCGCCAGATACGCGGCGCGGTAGGGGCTCGAGGTGGCGATGTATCGCATTTGCATTTTGCATCGAATCCGGAGTTTTTGCGCGAGGGTTGTGCGTTGCACGATACGTTTTATCCGGATCGATTTGTGATTGGTACGGAGGATGAAAAGGCGTATACGATGCTTTGCGAGTTATTTGAGCCGATATTGATGCAGACGTTTGAGCCGCCGCAGGCGGTCGAAAGCCCCGAGCAGCGGACGTTGCCGCAGTGTTTGCATACGGATCAGGTATCGGCGGAAATGGTGAAATATGCGTCGAATGTGTTTCTAGCATTGAAAATAAGCTATGCGAATGAAATCGCAGGTCTTTGTGAAAAGATCGGTGCGAACATGTCGGATGTGAGCCGTGGCATGGGAATGGACAAGCGGATAGCGCCGGCGTTTTTGCGTTCGGGTTTGGGCTGGGGAGGTTCGTGTTTTCCGAAGGATTCGAAAGCATTATTGCACATGGCGCAAGATTATTCGTATCCGATGCCGATAGTGACGGCGGCCGTCGAAGTGAATTCGCGCCAGAAGGACAGACTGATATTGAAATTGCTCGACCATTTGCATGTATTGGTCGGTCAGAGAATAGCGGTATTGGGATTGAGCTTTAAGCCGAGGACGGATGACGTGAGGAATAGTCCGTCGGTAGATGTCGCCGATATTTTGGTGCAACGAGGAGCACGTGTTCGGGTGCATGACCCGAAGGGTTTGGAGAATGCGCGGCATATTTATGCGGAGAATGGATTTGAGTTTTTCGACACGGCCGAGGAGGCGGTGCGAGGCGTGGATGCGATAGTGATCGCGACGGAATGGGTCGATTATAAGTCGTTGGATTGGGCAGAAATACGTCGGAATATGGCAGGTAGCCTGCTATTGGATGCACGGAATTTGCTACGAGGCACGGGCGTAGAACAATTATTTGATTATTGTGGGTTATAATCGTTGTTTTATCGGTTCGATACATGCGATAAGGGTATTGAACTGCGAAAAATGTGGTTCGGAGATCTGGCAAAGGAGATTCGAATCGCATGAGAGCGCGCTGCGTAAATGGCGGCAGCATAGCCTGCAGGGCCTCCGCCGATAATCGCA